>Ga0172379_10001956_pt1 | contig 38425 bp, 38 predicted proteins | sample GrowelOW334metaG_FD_119756 | JGI IMG/M metagenome (GOLD analysis project Ga0172379, IMG submission 119756) | Groundwater microbial communities from an aquifer near a municipal landfill in Southern Ontario, Canada - Groundwater well OW334 metaG | ecosystem: Environmental > Aquatic > Deep... | reverse complement strand
CACAATTCGTTGCCTCCTCATGTGCCCGGTTCTGTTCCGAACTGCTGGTTAGGCTTTGTTCGTGCCGGATTAGCCGGCTTGTTTACATTAGCTTTGCTTGGCGCACACACTTTGGAGTGTCGTTGAGCATAATGCATTTCAATGTTTAAGATTTTCAAACAGCATTTTGGACATTCCAGACACCTGTGTGCAGAATGTTTTCCGGTGTAGTGCTCTCGCTCTGCGAGAGAGGTTCCGATCCCCGTCCGGCACGGACGGCGCTACAATATAACCCATTTTGGACAGCCCATTCCGAGAGTTTGGAGTGTCGTTGAGCATAATGCATTTCAAGGTTTAAGATTTTCAAACAGCATTTTGGACATTCCAGCCCCCTGTGTGCAGAATGTTTTCCAGTGTAGTGCTCTCGCTCTGCGAGAGAGGTTCTGATCCCCCGTCCGAGACGGACGGTACTACACCAAAACCATTTTGGACAGGCATCTCCCTTCCCGCATTCGCGGGAGACAACGCTCCCCATAGGCCCAGGCCCCATAAGACCCACAAGACCCATTGGCCCCATGTTTTCCTGTCCTCCGCGTTCTCCGCGCCTCCGCGTGAGACATCATTTTGGACAACGCTCCCCATAGGCCCCATAAGACCCATAAGACCCATGTTTTCCGGTTCTGCGCCGGGCAACCGTCCGCTTCTGCACCTCCGCGAGAGACATCCTCTTTCGACATTTTTGATTAAGCCATGATCCCTGTCTCCTGATTTTTTGTTGATTTTTGCGCTGTCACGCTGTCGCAACTCGCGTATACCTATAGTAAATTTGTCAACAGAAAGGTGCGCTGTATAGTTATAAAGCATTTGCATAAATGGTGTTATGCGGCTTGAAATTGTAATTGTCCATCACAAAAAATCGAGATCAGGAAGGCGTAAAAACGAAGTCCGGTCCGTGAATTTTAACAGGGCTTGTCCGCCGGAGGCGTGGATGTACAGGATAAGCAATGAATATATACTCAATCAATAAAAATAAAGCGGACAGACCACGCACAGATGCCTTTGATCTGATGCAACTATATGATGGTCAATTTTCTGATTGGTTGAGAGGACTACTCAAAAATTACTCTCAAAAACAAAGGCACAAAGAAAAGTAAAACTTTCAGATGGAAAAACAAAGGCAGGTTTCATGTCTTACAGATTGTCACTCGCTTCGTGTTTGGGGTTGACGTTCCCTGGCTCAGGAAAAGTCAAGTTGCAGAAATTCTTCAGGCGTCAGCACCGGAATGTCGTCATGAGGAAAATCCCTGACATTGCGGGAAATCAGATAATCCGCATTGCTGCGCATCGCCGAGAAGAATTGAATGCCGTCTTCAAAATCGTTAAAATTGGATTCAATGGTCCGCGTAAGTATTTTTTCGTCAAGCGTGACGATATTGAACGCGGACAACAGCATCCGGATGGCATTGTCGGCCCTGGTCTTCCCGCTTTGTTTGCGCAGAATGTAATGAATATTATTGAAACTGATGGCGGAGATAAAACCCTCGGCTTCATCCTTTTCCAGCATGGTCAGGATTGCGGCGGAAGCATCATAGAAACCCTGGCGCTGAGCAAGCACATCAATCACAACATTGGTGTCGATGAACAGTTTCACAGCTTGACTCCGTATTTTTCCGCCAGGATTTCCGTCATCATTGCTTTTTCGCTGAAATCAGGAGGAAGTTTCATAATCCCGGAAATGGAACGGGTCAGCGGCCCGATTTTATGTTTGACGGAGCCGGAAGGGTTTTCAGCGCGGACCCATTCCGCAAACATCGCGGAAATACTTGTCCCCCGCGCCTTGGCTTTCTTGCGGGCCAGCGCGATTTCTTTGTCCGGAATGCTCAGTGTCAGTTTCGACATATTCAATGCTCCTTACGTATTATCGTCATTAATAAAATACGTGCAAAACCGCTTTTTGTCAAATTAAAATCCAAATCCGAAATCCTTTTTTACCACAGAGACACAAAGACACAGAGAAATCCTTTTTTACCATGAAGTTAATGAAGGAAATGAAGATGAAGCAAAAAAGATGGAAGCCGGAAAATGGCTACCTCGATTGGAATCCACGAATCTTTTCAAGACATCATTGAGCAGAATTACGAAGTCATACGAAAACACCAAAAACACAAAAGTTTAGCACGGAGAGAAGTTTTTAGGGCAAAAAACGGAATTATGATTTGGTTTCCGTGGAGATACTTACTATATTTACTTCAATGAAGTAAAGCGAAGTAAGAGAAAAATATTTATGTGCAGAAACTCAAATTTTAATAACGATAAACTATATAATAAAAATCCCATTACATCACTTCGCCATTCAATAGTTTTAATAATATACATAATATACAAAACAGTAAAATAATTTATTAGGCAAAAAAGACAATGACCATTCTTGATATCGCTTCTTTCGATGAATTCATTACAAATTGCACAAGTCAATGTGGTCACACTGTGTATCGTGGGGTTACTGATACCAGGATTCATCTTCTAATTCCGTCAATTGGGCGAATCAATCGATTTCGGAACGATTCACTTTACTCATTGCCTCAACAAGAGCGTGAGTTACTTCGTGCTTTCAAACTTAGAGCCGTCGGTGTGTTATCGAATGAACCGAAGAATGATTGGGAATGGTTGGCTCTCGCCCAACATCACGGACTCCCTACGAGATTACTCGATTGGACATTTAGTCCTTTGATAGCCGCATATTTTGCAACAATTCCCAGACTGAATGCTCAAGGAGATTTAATTGAACCGGATGCTGAGTTCGCTGGAGTATATGCCCTTCATGATTGCTCCTACATTACTACTGAGGACTATGTAGATCCTTTTGCCTGTGAGCTTCCCGGTCTCTTCTTTCCTCCACATGTTTCGCCACGTATATCTGGACAAGGTGGCTTATTCAGTATTCAGCCAGATCCGACAGATGAATTGCAGATTTCCTTCGAAACTTGCGAGTATCGGTACATAACTTTGTTTCGGTTTAGCAAGAATATAGTAAATGATATTCAAAAGAAGTTATATCTATTGGGTATTCGGCAAAGTCTGCTATTCCCAGATCTTGATGACTTCGCAACGGAAATTAGAATGCGTGATACCTTATCAGACTGTTATGTAGCGGATCATTGTTTCAATGAAAATAATGAAAATAGTAATGTTTGATTTGATTCTCATGAAAATTATTACTATATTCCCCATCATGTTCTAGCGATATACGCTCAGTATAATAGCGTATTGAAAAGATTGAATTAGCCTTAAATGATTAGTCAGAAATAATTTTTTTTAATATTTTACAAAATGTAACGGAGTTTTTATGAAAAAAGAATCCAAGACAAGAGTTAATCCTGGAGTACATCCTGATGCTGACTTTCGACACTTCACTCCGACAGAAAATGAGATTATACAACGTCATTTTGGAACTGAGTTTTATGTCACTAACCAAGGAGGCGAAATATCTCTTTCGGCAACATCAGTATATAGGTATTTTTTAATCAAGCCTACAAATATTTATCAAGAAATGTTCAGCTTGGAAAGAGAAATAATTGTAGTATTTAGTGATTACCAAAATTTTGAACCAAGAACATTAGATTCATTTGAAGAAATCTATAAGCAATATCAAGAGCTTAGATTAGATAGGATTTGCTGTGTATTGATTAGCAAAGATGATAAGATTGAAGAGAAAATTCGTTCATTACTTAAAAATACCGCAGAGAGTCAGATAATAGTTCCATTTTCTTATAAAGAAATCTTTAATATTTCGGATGTGTATTTTTTTAGAAATCGCTTTAAAAGTCATTTCTTTAGTCGAGATTTGTTTGCATATGAATCGGCCCTAAAAAAAGACTTGTATTTTTTCGGACGAAGCGACTTAGTTCATAAAATAGCCAATAGGCACAGAAGTGAAGAAAATTCTGGTCTATTTGGTTTAAGAAAAACAGGAAAAACATCTATTATTTTTGGCGTTAGGCGAGTATTACAAGCGAATGATGAATATTCAGTATACATCGATTGTCAAAATACAGGTTTTTACTTAAAGCGTTGGAATCAATCTCTAAAATATATTATTGATGAAATCAAATCTCAGAATAAATTAGAAGTATCCTTGGCTACAATTGAGGATTACACAGAAGAGAACTGTTCAAAATGCTTTGAAAAAGATTTAGTTAAAATTCAAAAAAAGCTTGGTGGCAAAGCGGTTATGTTAATTTTTGACGAAGTTGAACGAATTACATTTGGGTTATCTACATCTAGTCATTGGAAGGACGGTCTTGATTTTATTCATTTCTGGAGAACAATCCGTTCCATTTTTCAAAAGCATTCTTCACTATTCACGTTTTTAATAGTTAGTACTAATCCGAAGTCTGTTGAGACAGCTACAATAAACGGGGAAGAAAATCCAATCTTTACATCAGTTCCATTTGAGTATATCCCACCATTTGATGTAGCGCAAACCAAAGAGATGGTTGAGCGACTTAGCCAAATCATGGGGATGAATTTTGATGAGATAATTTATTCCAAGTTGACCGAAGATTTTGGCGGTCATCCATTTTTGATCCGAATGGTTTGTAGTGCAATTAATAAGCTTTGCCCCAGCGAAAGACCTGTCCGGGTGGACAAAATACTTTACCAAAAAGGAGTAGACCTTTTTAACCAAGATTACCTTCCATATATTGAAATGGTTATTACTGTTCTTAAAGAGTCTTATGGTGAAGAATTTGATATGATCAAGTATCTTGCTTTAGGCGACATAAATACATTCAAAGAGTTGGCTGACTTATCAAGTGAATATACTAAGCATTTACTTGGCTATAATATACTCGACAAAAATATGGATAATTATAGTTTTAAAATTGAATCAATTAAAACATACTTAATTGCTAAAGACAGATTTAAGCGCATAGAAATGACAGATAAGGAAAGATTATCTGAGATTTCTCTCCGAAGAAACACAATTGAACCCCGTCTTAGGACTTTAGTTCGGACAACATTACATTCTAATTATGGCGACACTGAAGCAACAAGAATTGTCTTGGAAACTTTCGGAGAACCGAGGAAATCTAAATATATTTCTATTCCATATAGAGAACTGTTTAATCCGAATAGCGTTGATATTTACTTTGAAGATCTGAAAAAAATAATTTTAAAAAAATGGACAACTTTTGAGTTTTGTTTTGGTCGCAATCGAGACCAGTTTTCGACATTTATGACCACAATTAATAAATACCGTGTTGATGCTCATGCGAAAATAATTTCTCCAGAAGAAATGGAATATTTTAGAATCTGCGTGACAAAGATTGAAGACTATTTAAATGCCTACTTTTAACAAATCATTGCATATTGGATTAGGCCTTGGCATTTGTGGTTTTTAGTTGAATATGCCAATAAATAATTAACTTTACAACCATTGAGGCAAAAATCAGCGTTACTTTCGCTTTGGTATTTTCGTTGCCCAATATATCGCACTGCTGGTGCTTTTAATATCCGAATGAGAGGCGAATTGTTTTTGGAATAAAAGCAATTATATTATGGAAGAGAGAATTCAGAAGTCAGAAGTCAGGAGTCAGAATGGGAAGCAGAAATTCTGGAAACTGAGGACTGGAAGCTGAAGGTGCGAAAGCATAACCTCTAATGAAAAGACGGAAGAAGCAAGACTGGATTCTGGGCAGGAGTGAATTTTATAGTGCTGTTATTTTTTGTTTTAGATTTATTCTGACTCCTGACTTCCTGTTTTATTAAATAATTTATTACATTAATCAGATAAAAAGCGGCGTGAGAGAATGAATATTGAAGAACTGAGAAATGAGATTGACCAGATCGACCGGCAGATTGTAACGCTGATCAATGAGCGCTACCGGCATGTGCTGGAGGTCGGAAAACTGAAGAAAAACAATAATTCGGCCATTTATGTGCCGGAACGGGAGAAAGCGCTGCTGGATAAAGTGGCGAAACTCAACGAAGGGCCGATGTCGGCGCGGGCGCTGCAGGCCATTTACCGGGAGATCATGTCCGGGGCGCTGGAACTGGAGCATCCGCTCCGGATCACGTTCTTCGGCCAGGAAGGTTCCAACACCCATCTGGCGGCGCTGGCTAAATTCGGGCATTCCGTGACCTACATTCCCAGCACGACGATTGCCGGGGTGTTCAAAGATATTGAAAGCGGCAGGACGGATTACGGCTGTGTGCCGGTGGAGAACTCCACCGAAGGAGCGATCAATTACACGCTCGACACGCTGATCATGTCCAATGTGAACATTTGCGCGGAAATGGATTTGCGGATTCATCACAACCTGATGGCCAAATGCCGCCGCGAAGAGATCAAAAAGGTTTACAGCCATCCGCAGATACTGGGACAGTGCCGGATTTATCTTCAGGAAAAACTGCCGGGCGTGGAAATAATCGAGGCCGAAAGCTCCACCAAGGCAGCCGGCATCGCGGCGGCGGAACCCAATGCCGCTTCGATCAGCAGCACTGTGGCCGCCGAATTGTTCAATCTCACGATACTGGAGGAGAACATCGAGGATTTCAGCAACAACACCACGCGGTTCCTGATTCTCGGCAATCAATCCCCGGCGCGGACCGGCGACGACAAGACTTCAATCTGCTTTGCGATAAAAGACAAAGTCGGGGCGCTCTACGACAGCATCAAGCCGTTCAAGGATGAATGTATCACGATGACCATGATTGAGAGCCGCCCGACTAAAAGCAGCAACTGGGAATATTGTTTTTTTGTTGACATTCTCGGCCACCGTGAGGACGCGAAAGTCATCAGGGCGTTTGCCGATGTGGAGAAGCAGTGTAAATTTCTGAAAATTCTCGGCAGCTATCCGCGCTGTGTTTAGAACAGCCGGGTAACCACAGAGGCACAGAGACACAGAGAACAGCCGGTATGACTAGCCGCTTAACAGGGATGAATCAGGATATACAGGATGAGGGCTGCGGTGTCCGCAGTTTTATCAAATAAGCAACTGTAACGGGACAAAGATCAAAGACAAAAAGTAAAAAGAAAAGTTTTCTCTGTGTCTCTGTGCCTCTGTGGTTAAAAAGAGCAGACAGTTTCCGGGGACTTTATTAGCAGGATAATGTTATGTTCAATTATATAATCAGGCGCATCATTTACTCCGGTCTGGTGATAATGGGGGTGCTGCTGCTGACTTTCGTGCTGTTCCGGCTGGCTGCCGGCGACCCCGCCGCCGCGGTGCTGGGCAAGAATCCTTCGCCGCGGGAGGTCGAAGATCTGCGGCAGGAACTCGGAGCTGACCGTCCGCTGGTTTTCGGCTACTGGCGCCAGAGTGAAGTTTTCACTTCGGCATCGTTTGCTGAAAAGAGGCTGATGCCGGGGATGGAAGTTTCCGGAAATCCGGTTTTTGAAAACGGTTTCATGCGCCTTGATTCCGGCATTATCGGCCTGAAGCGCAATTTCCCGTCGGACAAGCTGGAAGTGCAGGGGAAGATTGTTTTTCGCGGTGAATTTGCCGTCAACGGCCGTACTTTCAACGCGGCGGACTGGCGGGAGATTGAATTTCCGGTTGCCGCCAGTCAGGAAAAAGTGTTGATTGCCGCCGGTAAAGTTCCGCTGGAAGTTAAAGAGGTTGAATTTTACCGCCGCCAGGCTTCTCCGCTGGATTCGCAACTTGCCGCGGCGCTGGGCGAAATCTGTTCATTCCGCAGCGAATTTCCCTATGTCAGCTTTTTCAATTTCGGCAAAACCCTGATGACGCGGGAGCCGATCCGGGAAATCCTGTGGCGCGGGGTCGGTCCGTCGATGGCGCTGATGCTGCCGATATTTTTCGGGGAACTGCTGCTGGGGATAATTCTGGCGCTGATTTCCACGGCGTTTAAAGGAATGCTGTTTGACCGGATGATCGTGCTGTTTTCAATCGCCGGCATGAGCATCAGCTATCTGGTGTTTATTATTTTCGGGCAATGGTATCTGGGATATTATTTCAACCTGTTCCCGGTCTGGGGGTGGGGGGAATTCAGGCATCTGGCGCTGCCGGTGATCATCGGCATTCTCAGCGGGCTGGGTGGAGGGGTGCGTTTCTACCGCACGGTTTTCGTCAACGAACTGAACAAGGAATATCTCCGCACGGCGGCGGCCAAAGGCTGCAGCCCGGCAGTGATATATGGCAGGCATCTGCTGCGGAACGCATCGATCCCGATTATTACGCGGGCTTCGGCGGCGCTGCCGTTCCTGTTCACCGGCAGTTTGCTGCTGGAGGCATTTTTCGGCATTCCCGGTCTGGGTTATGCGGGGATTGACGCGTTGAATAATTCCGATTTGCAGTTGCTGAAAGCGCTGGTGCTTATCAGTGCGCTGCTTTTTGTCGTGATCAATCTGATGACCGATATTGCCTACGCCTGGGCTGATCCCAGAATCCGGCTGAAGAGTTAATCTTTTTCAGTCAAAAAAGCCCCCTGGAACGCGCAATCGGGAGATTTTTTGAACTCTTTCCGGTAAAGCCGCCCGGCGGTACTGTTGACATCGTTCCAGAAATTATCATCCATCGGCATGTTTTTCCCGTAAATGCTGACGAAGCGCAGGACATCGCGTTTGCTCAGGCCGATATCCATGGCGGAAAACCAGATTCCGGCAATATCCTTCACTATCCAGCGGCGGGGCGTTTTGCCGCGGAGCTGGGCGCGGTGCAGATCTATCAGATATGCTTTCAGCTTATCCGGATTTACGTTTTCCGGTCCGCCGTCGATATCCAGCAGAAAATGACAGATATAGAAATCGCGGTGGTTGAGTCCGTTTGCGTGCATTTTACTGCTGACTTGTGCCAGTTTTCTGATCAGTGCGTGTTTCAGGCGCGGGACCGGCGGATTTTTCTTCCAGTCTCTGCAGAAATCTTCCAGGCTTATGGTGCCGGTCAGTTCATCGGTGATGATAAATGAATCCTGTTTTGCCGGATTTATGCCGCGCGTGCCGAAAGCGCACGGCGTCATCGTGTCAATGTCCAGTTCTTTCAGTTTAATGAGCGCCGCGTATTCATTGCCGGCTCCGGTGATGGTGGATTTGAACTGGGTCAGGTTTTTCAGGATTTCCATCCAGCCGACGCCGTGGTGGATCTTGGCGAAAAAGCCTCTGCCGTCCATTTCGAAACGGAATGTGCGGCGTGATTTGACTGCGCGGAATACTCTGCCTTCCAGTTTTTCAACTTCTTGAAAGGGGTCCTTGCCGGCCCAGGCTTTTTTAAAATCTTCTCTCAAATAGAGCATTTATTACTCGCTTGGGTTACAGGATCAAAAACTGCTGTTATACTTTTTTTCGTTACTTTTCTCTGCCGGATTGAACGGTTTGTCAAATTTTTTCCGGAACGCCACGCATTGCTGATGGCCCATCCTGCCGGAAACGATTATCTCATACTGCGGCTTCAGTTCCGCCGGGAAATTCTTTTCATAGTATTCTTCCCTGGTGATGTAGATGGTGTTATCCGGCATTGTCAGCATTTTATCGCAACCATACCTGAAGTAGCGCGGTTCAATTGGCGGATAAGCTTTTTTATCTTCCGGACAGAAGCGCAGGATTGCTTCAGCAGCGATTTTTTTCAAATCAATAAATGGCTTCGGCTCATCTGATTTTGGCTTAGGCTTCGCGGGCGGGAAGAAATACTGGCCGATAAATCTCTTTTCAATCGGAATATTGATCAGATACTTTAATTCATCGCCATCCGGCCCGAGTTTGAAGTAGCCAAGCTGTACTTTGTCCTGCCGGACAGTTTCAACTTTGGCAATGAATTCGCGTGAGCTTTCGTTGTACTGGTCTATCGGTTCCAGAATCAGAATCCTGATTACGGCAAGGGTGGCGGCGGCAATCGCGACCAGCGTAAAATCACGCTGTTCAGTTTTAAGACTCTTCAGGAACGCGGAGATGCTGACCGCGAAAAGCGCGAACAGTATTGCCGGGAGAACAATCGGAAACTCTGTTTTCAGTCCGAATATCTTCAAAACAATCACCAGAATTATCAGTCCGGCCACCGCCAGCAGCGGAAACAGCCGGCAGAATGCGAAAAAGAATTTTCTGATTTTGGCGAACAAGGGGAGCTTGTCGAAATTCATGAAAATCCATGCTCCGGCCAGCGCCAGCGCCGGAATTACTGATATGATATAACGCAGATGCTTTGTGCCCGGGATGCTCATGACAAACAGCACGATCAATATCCAGGCCGCAATGCTCCTTAAAAAATAAATCTGTTCACTGTCTTCCGCCGCCGGTTTTTTTATCAATTTTTTGATGTAGACAATGATTACCAGCAATCCCAGCGGGAATGCGATGGAGTATGAAGCCAGTCCGTTGGTAAAGAAATACCAGATTGGCTTGCCCTTCTCAAACCGGCTGGTAATCTGGTCGGCAAGAAACGCTTCCAGCAGTTCCTTTCCGCCCTGCTGTACGCATAACAGCAGCAGCCCGGCCATGCACAAAACCGCCAGCAGTCCGGAGACTAATCCGCATATAATGCACATTTTCCATCTGCGGTTGACCAGATAATAGCTGAAAACGACAATCGAGGGGATCACGATTCCCAGCGGTCCGCGGAAAACAAAGCCTGCAACTAGGCACACCGGCACCAGCAGCAGCCGTTTCCAGCCTTTGTCCTGATCGGCGGTATAGATCAGATAGAAGGACAGAACAGTGGCGGCGGCAACAAACAAGTCCAGCGACGGCGCACGGGCAATGGATACAAATTCGAATGACAGCAGACAGAGCAGCACGGCATAGCCGCCGAGCCATTTTGAAACGCGCGCGCCAAGCAGATAGGTCATTATCAGGGTGAATACCGCCATCAGCGCGCTGGGCAGGGTGGCGGTCAGCATATTGACGGCATAGCCGCCCAGTGATGCCAGGTACATCATCAGAATATGGGTTGAAGGGTAGTCGGTATACGGCTTGTCGTAAAGGGTGGGGAAAATGCCGATGCCGTACTGCTTCATTTCACCGATAAACAGCGCGAACCGGCAGTTGATGCGGGTAAACTCGGCGGAATAGAGCCCGCCCAGAAAAATAATCATTCCCAGTGCAGATATTATCACCAGCGCTTTTTTGTTACTCAAATTTATCTCCCGGTTAGGTATCTGAAGTCCTTCAGCTCTCTATTGTTTTAATATCAGATGCATTAACTGGGAAATATAGCATTGCAGATGATATTTTCAAAGACTGTTTAAATTTTAGAATTATATGGCGTCTTTTCATATTATTCGTGGATAAAAATGCTATATTATCCGTCAAGTTTTTATAATTACAAAAGAAGATCATGCCGGAAGAATTCACTATACAGCAAACACGTTTGAATGAACTGGAAAAACGGGTGGCGGAACTGCTGCTCCGGGACCGGCACGCCGCCGTTCCGCATATAAACCGGGTGCGGCAGCGCATTCATGCCGGACAACCGGTTGACCGGATGCTTGATGATCTGGAAAAGTCCATTATTGATTGTGAACGTTTCGTGCTGAAACCGGTTGCTCGGCGCATCAACTATCTGTTTCCTGACAATCTGCCGATTACCAATCATGTTGAGAATATCCGCGAGGCGCTTCAGCACCATCAGGCGGTGATTGTCTGCGGCACGACAGGTTCGGGGAAGACCACCCAGTTGCCGAAGATCGCGCTGGCAATCGGGCAGGGCAGATACGGCCGCATCGGCTGCACCCAGCCGCGCCGGCTGGCGGCGACCGCCATGGCCCGCCGCGTGGCTGCCGAATTGAACGTCCAGTGCGGACGGGAAGTCGGGTATCAGGTCAGGTTTGACAACCGCACCGGCGCCGATACGGTTATAAAATTCATGACCGACGGTATTCTGCTGGCGGAAACGCAGAACGACGCCAATCTGCTCCAGTATGACACTTTGATTATTGACGAAGCTCACGAACGCAGCCTGAATATTGACTTCATTCTCGGCTATCTGAAAAATCTTCTGCATAAACGTCACGACCTGAAAATCGTCATTTCCTCGGCTACGCTTGACGCGGAGAACTTCTCCCGTTTTTTCAATGACGCTCCGATCATTACTGTCGAAGGACGCACCTATCCGGTGGAGGACTTTTTTCTGCCGCCGGAGGAGGATGAGGATTTGTCTTCGCATATCGGGCGCGCGGTAAGATGGATTTCGGAAATTGACCGCAAAGGCGATATTCTGGTTTTTCTGCCGGGGGAGCGCGAAATCCGCGAGACCGCCGATCTGCTGAACGGCTGGAATCTGTTCCACACGGAAGTGCTGCCGCTGTTTGCCCGCCTCAGCATGAGCGACCAGCAGCGGGTATTTTCACCGGGGGCGGCCCGGCGCATCATTCTGGCGACCAACGTTGCGGAAACATCCATTACGATTCCCGGCATTCATTACGTGATTGATTCCGGTTTCGTCCGGCTGAGCCGCTTTAATCCCCGGAACCAGATTCAGGAATTGCAGATTGAGCAGGTATCCCAGGCCAGCGCCAGGCAGCGCCGCGGCCGTTGCGGCCGTATTGCCGACGGCATCTGCATTTATCTGTATGAAAAAGAGAGGCTCGAAGCCAGCCAGCCGTACACTGATCCGGAAATCCGCCGCACCTGTCTCGCCGGGGTCATCCTGCAGATGGCGACGCTCGGGCTGCCGTCAATTGAGCGTTTCCCGTTTCTCGACGCTCCGCAGCCGGCGCTGATCCGTGAAGGCTACCGCACGTTGCGGGACATCGGCGCGATTGATGACGCCGGGCGGATAACCCGCGAAGGCCGTCAGATTGCGGCATTGCCGCTGGACCCCAGGCTGGCTAAAACGATCTGTTACGCCAGAAGCTGCAAAGTGCTGCCGGAAATCATGGTCATCAGCGCGTTTCTCAGTATTCAGGACCCGCGCGAACGGCCTTCCGACCAGCAGCAGGCGGCGGATCTGGCGCACCGCCAGTGGCGCGATGAAAACTCCGACTTCATCTCCATTCTCCGGCTCTGGAATTTCATCCAGAACGAAGCCGCCGGAATCTCCAACAGCGCCGTTCACAAACTCTGCCGCCGCAATTTCCTGAATTACAACCGCGTCCGGGAATGGAAGAATCTCTATCTTGATCTCTGTGAAGCGGTATCCGATGAAGAATGGGGTGTTTCCACCGCCGCGGGAATCGCACAGGAGGAATTCAATTACGATATGATCCACAAGGCGCTGCTGTCCGGAATTCCCGGCAATATCGGCATGTATGACCGCGAAGAGCAGATATTTATCGCTGCCGGCAACCGTAAATTCTACATATTTCCCGGCTCCGGGCTGTTCAAAAGGAAACCTGTTCCGCCGTGGGTGATGACGTTCGCGCTGGTCAGCACCGCCAAAGTATTTGCCCGCCAGGTGGCGGTCATCAAACCGGAATGGATTGAAGAAGTCGCGCCGCATCTCTGCACCAGAATTTACGAAAATGCGGCATGGGATAAAGCCGCCGGATTTGTTTTCGCCCGGGAGAAAGTTATTTTTGGCGGCCTGGTGATCAATGCCGGGCGCCGCGTCCACTACGGCAAGGTCTGCCCGGCCGAGGCCCGCATCGTATTCATCCGCGAGGCAATGGTTCCCTGTGAAATCAATTCTTCCGGCAAATGGCTGAAAAATCATTCGCGGATGCTGGAAACGATTAATACGCTTGAAGAGAAAATCCGGCGTCCGGGCACATTGCTGGACACGGAGGCGATATTTGAACATTTCAGCCGGGTGCTGCCGCCGCAGGTGTGTTCCGCCAAAAGTCTGGAGTTGTGGCTTCAGGAAAGCGGCGCTGAGATCAATATGCAAATGGCGGATGCCATGCAGGAGCAGTTTACACCGCTTCATCCGGAAGATTTTCCGGACGATCTTTCCTTCTCCGGCCATCTGTTTGAGTTGAAGTACCGTTTTGCGCCGGGTGAGCCGGACGACGGGATCTGTATTCTGGCCGCCGCGGATGAAATGAATCTGATTCCGGACTGGGGACTGGAATGGCTGGTGCCGGGCCGGCTGGCGGAAAAGGTTGAACTGCTGATCAAGTCCCTGCCCAAAACTCAGCGCATGCAGTGCAGTCCGGTCGGGGAAGCCGCGGCCGGATTTGCGGAGGATGTCCGCGACAATAAAATATCCCGTGAACAATCGCTGGCCGATGCCCTGGCGGCATATCTCAGCCGCACCTTCGGCGGAGACTTTCATCCCAAAGACTTCGATTCCGGACGGCTGCCGGATTACCTGACCATGAAGATTGCCGAAACCGACGGCAGCGGAAAAATACTGGCGCTGCATCATGAAGTTCCGGCGGAACTCTCTTCCGGTTCCAGACTCAGCGCCGCCGTTAAAGGCGTCGGCAAGTGGATATTGTCCGGCTGTACCGGCTGGCCCGACGGCGACATGCCGGAATCCATTCAACTGCCGGGCGAAGAAGCGCTGAAGGCATTTCCGGCGTTGACCGATGAGGAAGGCGGCTTTGTCGGAAGGCAGGTGTTTCTTGATCAGCGTGAAGCGGAATACTCTCACCGGCGCGGTTTGATCAGACTGTTCCGCAATGCTCATGGCGGACAACTCAAACTGATGAAAAAATATTTCCAGTTTTCATCGCAGATACAGCTTTGTTTCTGCGTGAATGACCGTTCAGGGCGCTACCTGGACGACTTTGCCGACGCGGTGATACTGGCGGCGCTGACGGCGGAAGATACGATTGATATCCGTTCGCAGGATGTTTATGCGAAACGTGCCGATGCCGCGCTGACCGGACTGGTTAATTCCGCTGAAAAGCGCATCGCCATGCTGGAGCAGATGGCTGAACAGTATGACCGCATTCATGAGTTCCTGAAAAAATCACGCGGACGGGCGCATGAAAACTGCGCCGATGCCGACGCTCAACTGGACTTCATGTTTCATGCCGGTTTTTTACGCGGCGAAATCGTCTGGACCCGCTATCCGCGCTACCTCAAAGCACTGACTATCCGCGCCGAACGCATTCACAGTTCCCCGCAGAAAGACCTGGAAAAAATGCAGCCGCTGCAGCCGTTTTCCGCCCGCTTTGAACTGGCGGCGGGAACTGTGAAAGATTTCGAACTGGCTTTTGATTTGAAAGAATTCTGGCTGCTGCTGGAGGAGTTCCGCATCATGCAGTTTGCCCCGGAAGTACGTCCGCTGGAAAAAGTCTCGGTCCAGCGCCTCCAGGAAATATGGGATCGTCTGCGTCTGTAAATTAGTTGTAAGTTAGGCAAGAAACAGGAATTCTAAAATGTATGAGAAAACCGTTATTCTGACTTTTGACGATGCGGTGTCGAATCACCGCACGTTTGTCGCGCCGCTGCTGAAGGAACTCGGGTTCAACGCCACTTTTTTTGTCTGTGAATTTCCGCCGGATTTTGCGACGAACAAAGTACAGTACATGAGCTGGGAGCAGATCGGGGAACTTAACCACATGGGGTTTGAAGTCGCCAACCACACCCTGACTCACGCCGGGCTGGGCAATATCACGCCGGAGGAGTTTGAAAAACAGTTGCTCGATTTGGAAGCCTTGTTCCAAAGTCACGGTATTCCGAAATCGGAGAATTTTGCCTATCCGGGCGGTCCCGGCGCTGCTTATGCGCCGCCGGTTCTGCAAAAGCACGGGTTCAAAACCGCCCGGACAGTCCGCAATGCCGCGTGGAACATTGCCAATGACGACCGCTGGCAGATTCCGTCGATTCCCGTCCACGGCCCGGACGATTCAGTATTGAAGAAAGCGCTGGAGCTGTCGGCAACCGGCGAAATTCCGGTACTGCTCTATCACGGGGTGCCGGATATCCTTCATCCGTGGGTTGACACGCCTCCTGAGGTATTTGAGCACGAAATGCGTTATCTCGCGGCCGAAGGATGGACGGCGCTGGCGCTCCGGGACATAACCAGTCTATGGTAATAATTTAATATTCCGCATCGGGTAGATCGGGCAGGATTACCGGCAGGCCGTCTTTCGGACTGATGAACGAGGAGACCCCGTGCCCGTAGGCCTGGAACAGCGATTCCGGCGTTAAAACCGCGTGCGGGTTGCCGTCGCCAAGCACATTGCCGTCTTTTAACAGGATGATCCGTTCGCAGACCCGTGCGGCCATTTGCACGTCATGGGTTACAATCAGGATCGAAGAACCTTTTTTCCGCTGCCAGTTGATCAGGGCTTTTATCACTCTGGCGGAATTGCCGATATCGAGATGCGAAGTCGGTTCGTCCAGCAGCAGCAGATCAGGTTCCTGCGCCAGCGCCGTGGCGATCATAACCCGCTGGCGTTCGCCGCCGCTGAGTTCGCCGATCGCCCTTCCGGCAAAAACTGCTATATTCAAATCATGCATGGTGCGCGCAATCACTTCCTTGTCGTCATTAGTCAGCCTGGCGAAGCGGGAGATGCGGGCCAGCCGGCCCATTTTCACGACCTGTTCAACAGTGAACGGGATCGGCGCATAAATGTTCTGGGGAACGGCGGCGACCAGTCTGGAACGCTCAAGATTGTCATAGGACTGGATTGGTCTGCCTTCCAGCAGGACTTCGCCGGATGCTGGTTTCAGATATCCGCAGAGGATTTTTAAAATGGTGGATTTGCCGACGCCGTTAGGTCCGACTATCGCAGCGACGCTGCCCTTGGGCAACCGGAAGTTCACTCCGTTCAAAACCTGCTTTCCCGGCTGGTAGGCAAAGGTTATATTGATCGCCGCAATTAAATCTTCGCTGCAATTCATCCTTCCCATGCGCGTCTCCTGCTCAGCACCCAGAGGAAAAACGGGCCGCCGATGAATGAAGTTATTACCCCTACCGGCAGTTCCCGGGTAGCGAAAATACAGCGGGCGAAAGTGTCGCAGCCCATCAGGAATATTCCGCCCGTCAGCATGCACAGGGGAAACAGCCGCCGGTGCTGCGAGCCGAAAAGATTCCGGATTATATGCGGGATGATCAGCCCGACAAACCCGATGATGCCGGATACCGCCACCGAACATGCCGCCAGCAGCGAGGAAACACCCAGTAGTATGTAAGAGAGTTTTTTCGGGTCCGCGCCGAGGCTGAACGCGGTTTCTTCGCCGAAAGTGACGGCATCCACTTCGCGTCCCAGCAGGGTGAATAAGAGCGTTGCCGCCAGCAGCGAGACGGCGGAGAAGGTCAGCAGCGTATTGCCGGAAGGCTGGAGACTGCCCAGCAGCCACCAGGTAATCCCGTTGAGTTCATGGGAATTGCTGATGCTGATTATGAACATCAGCAGGCTTGAACACATGCTGCCGATAACTATTCCCGCCAGCGCGATACTGGCGGGAGTGTCCGCCGCCCAGCAGCGGGCCATGCCCAGCACCAGCACCAGCGCTAAAACCGCGCCGGCAAAAGAAAAAGCAGGGATGAAAAACTCGGAGATTATTGCCAGTCCCAGGATGATCGCCGCCGCCGCGCCCACGCTGGCGCCGCCGCTGACCCCCAGAATATACGGTTCAGCCAGCGGATTGCGCAGCGCCGCCTGACATGCGGCTCCGGCGACCGCCAATGAACCGCCGACCACAAAAGCGCATAACAGCCGGGCGGCGCGCAACTTTAAAACAGCCTCCAGCATCGGCGAAGGATTCAGCAGATCGGCAAACCCGGCGGAATAAGCGCCGCAGCACATGAAGGCAACGAAACAGACAGGCACCAGCAATCCTACCCAGATTACCGGTTCTGATAATATTCGCCGGACATTGGTAAAAATCATTCAGTTTTTCCTTCGCTGTTTGTCGTGCCGGTTTCAGATTTTACATCATCATGGATATATTTGCGCAGGAGAGCAATCCCCTCGATGGTGCGCGGCCCCAGCCGGAAAATCTTGTCCTGTTCCAGACCGGTGTAAATACGCTTGCTTTTTACTGCGGAAATATGCTGCCAGCCGTCGCGTTTGGCGACTTCGCCGCTTTTGCCCGAACCCATTCCCGGACAAATGATTACATCCGGGTTTTGCTGCATAATCCATTCCAGTGAACACGGAAAATATTCCGCCTTCTCATTGCGTCCGATATTGATGCCGCCGGCGTATCCGATCATATCATTGATGAATGTTTTTCCGCCGCAGGTCAGGAGCGGACGGTGCCATACTTCGACATATACTTTCGGGCGGGATGCGGCAGGAACCTTATCCGCCAGGCTTTTAAACTCTTCCAGCGCTTTGGAGAAACGGGATATTTCGGCATCGGCCGCCGCCTGACAGTTCAGAATTTCTCCGAGCATCTTCACGCATTTGATATAGTCGTCGAAGCTGTTGTCATCCAGCATGATCACTTTTGCGCCGAGACTTTCCATCGCCTGCTTCGAAGCTTTATCTTTCAACTTGGTAGTTATCACATAGTCCGGTTTTACCGCCGCCAGATGTTCCAGAAACGGAACGCCGAAGTTGCCGACAACCGGCAACTTTTTTGCTTCCGCCGGATAGTCGCAATAACTGCTTCTGCCGACCAGGCAATTATTTTTGCCCAGCAGAAAAATGATTTCCGTGATGCTTGGCGACAATGACACTACCCGCGGTTCCGGGACGGTTGACGCGGATCGGGCCGCCAGGCCCAGGCAGATTAATATTACAGCTAAAACTGATCTCATGTATTTTCCTTAATATGTCAAATGTCTAAAGTACTCAGGCTTTCCGGCTTGTCAAGCCGGGAAGCGAGCTCAGTCCAATGGAATGTTGTCATCCCACGGGTCGAACCACGAATTGTTCTTCGGGCCGAAAAAGCCGAGTCCGTTAGCAGTCAAAATTGCTTCGTTCAAAGCCGGATTGTTCAGGGTGAAGCCGGGAATTACAACCCATTCTCTTTTGTGCGAACTGACATGTCCGTCCACCCAGGCGACATTGGCGGCGCTGTTGTGCCGGAAATGAAATTTTGCCGTATTTTCGGATGATGTCGGAATTTTAGCATGCAGGTTTACCGGGGTGCCGGAGAGGGAGAATGGGGGACTTACTTCATCAATTTCAACCATTGTGAAGCTGGTGGAGTCAATTTGAGCGACATCAGCAAAAAATATAGTTTTTGATGACCATTTGATGTTTTCCGGTTTCATCCCGGCCTGCCAGCCGTTGCCGTAGCCGGTGATATAAGACTGACTGCCGATGCAAAAATTGTATCCATATCCGCCGGCGCCTTTCAGGTTATTGGCGGAAGCGGGGGCGTCGGGATTGATTTGATTCAGCGCGGAGCATTCTCTGGTTTTCTTGTCTTTGCCGAGATAATTCACCAGCAGGCCGCGGCTGGAATCCCAGACGTCGCCGGCCGTGGCCCGATAACCGCACCAGTGCTGGCCGGTTTTGATTGCACCCTGCCGGGCAGGGGCATAAAATCCCCAGTCCACAGCGTATTGGATATTCGCCAGTGCGAGTTGTTTAAGGTTGTTTTCGCACGAGGCGCTTTTGCCCGATTCCCGGGCATGGGTCAGGGCAGGGAGCAGCATTCCGGCAAGGATTGCGATGATGGAAATCACGACGAGGAGTTCAATAAGCGTAAAATTCTGATCTGACAGACGGACACCGCTGACAGCGGCTTGGGAACTTTTCATTTTTTGTTCTTCCTGATTATTGTGTTGCGCGCACATTCATTCCGCGCCGGAAGAACACAAAAAAATGAATTCATCTTCTGTGCCCGGTTTCCAGTCTGTTTCATCTGGCGACATCTGACGCGGAACAACCGAACAACAGGCAATGGCAGGACCTGGCTTACAGCGTTTAACGCCGATCACAGTTGCGCGACAGCCCCCGGTTCTCACGGGAGTTCACTGCTCAAAACCTGTTATATACAAGTTATAAATATAGTTCTGATTCGTCATAAAGTCAACATTATTTGTCTCTGCGGCAGTTTTTTTATCCAAATTGCAGTGCTAAGTTATCTGAGATTTTGTTTAAAACTTTTATACAGGAAGATAAGGTATGAGCATAGCGCCGGATTCAAACCGTTATTCACAAATGATTTATAACCGCTGCGGACGGAGCGGCCTGAAGTTGCCGGTGATCTCTTTCGGCCTGTGGAACAATTTTGGCGATAATGATTCTTACGAAAATAACCGTGATATGATTTACCGGGCTTTCGACTTGGGAATAACCTATTTTGACCTGGCAAATAATTACGGACCGCAGCCGGGAGCCGCTGAAACTAAATTCGGACGGATACTTAAAGACGGACTGGCGAATTATCGCGACGAACTGATCATTTCCACTAAGGCCGGGCATCTGATGTGGCCGGGACCTTACGGCGATTGGGGGTCACGCAAATATCTGCTGTCCAGTCTGGACCAGAGCCTGAAACGGATGGGCCTGGAATATGTCGATATCTTTTATTCACACCGCCCGGACCCGGATACGCCGCTGGAGGAAACCATGGGGGCATTGGACCGGGCGGTACGCAGCGGCAAGGCGCTGTATGCAGGTTTTTCATCCTACCCGCCGGACAAGGTAAAGGAAGCTGTGAGAATTCTGCGCGAACTCGGAACGCCGTGCGTAAATCAGTTGAACCGGTACAGTATGTTCAATCGCACTGTCGAAGAAGGTTTGCTGAATACGCTGGAAGCCGAAGGCATCGGCGCGACAGCGTTCTGTCCGCTGGCGCAGGGTCTTTTAACCTCGCGTTATCTGAATGGCATTCCTGACGACTCCCGCGCAGGCAGAGGCATTGTTTTTCTGAAAAAGGAAACTATTACCGAAGAAATTGTCTCTAAAATTCAGGCATTGAATGCAATTGCCATGAATCGCGGCCAGTCACTGGCGCAAATGGCGCTGGCATGGGTGCTCAAGGACAAACGCATTACTTCAGTTCTGACCGGAGCCAGCAGAACCGGGCAGATCGAAGACAATGTCAAAACCTTGAACAACCTGAATTTTTCAGAGGAAGAACTCCGGCAGATCGAAGCCATTCTGCAAAATAAACCGTAAATACTTGTAGAAAGATTATTTTTGCTTATTGACAAATATCTATTATTTGGCTATATTACCAAATATATAATAAGCGAAGGTATATTCTTATGGATGATAAAGCACAGGCAATTATTGATGCTAAGGCGAAAGTTCTAAAATCGCTGGGGCATCCCACTAGACTTTTTATTGTGGAGGAATTAGCTCGCGGAGAGCGTTGCGTATGCGAACTGGTCAAACTTGTCGGGGCCGATTTTTCAACAGTGTCAAAACATTTAACTCTTTTAAAGAATGCCGGCGTCGTGCAGGATGACAAACGCGGCCAGATGGTTTATTACACGTTGAAAGTACCCTGCATATTGCGTTTCATGGACTGTATTGAGGCGGTTATAGGAACCGGCTCATGCAGGTAAATCTCCGCATTTTTGTGTGCGGTGTATTTGGCTGAAATGGAAAATATAGGTGATTAAAGTGCGAAAACATAAATATTTTAAATGGCTGTGCGGTATCCTGGCAGGGGCCGCAACTGCTGTATTATACTGGCATCTTGCACCGCTAGCCCAATGGCTGACCTATTCGTTATTATGCTTGTCGCCGGATAGTAAATTCAGTTCCGCTGTCGAATTTTTCCTTTTCGAGACGCCTAAAGTTATGCTGCTGCTGACCGTGGTTGTGTTTGTGGTGGGAGTGATACGTTCATTTTTTTCGCCTGAGCGGACAAGAAAAATTCTTGCAGGGCGTCATGAGTTTATCGGCAATGTGCTGGCCGCCAATTTAGGCATAGTTACTCCGTTCTGTTCATGTTCCGCAGTTCCTCTGTTTATCGGCTTTGTAACTACAGGAATTCCGCTTGGAGTGACATTTTCATTTTTGATTTCGGCGCCGATGATTAATGAAGTCGCGCTGGTGCTTTTATTCGGCCTGTTCGGCTGGAAGGTCGCCGGATTGTATCTCATTACCGGCTTGCTTATTGCGATTTTTGCAGGATGGGTTATTGGACGGCTTCGTCTTGAGCGATATGTCGAGGCCTGGGTTTATGAAATAAAAGTGAATGAAACGCTGGAAGAGGATTCAATAACCTGGAATGACAGGATGCATTCCGGGTATGACGCAGTAAAAGACATTGTGGTGAAAGTCTGGCCTTATGTTGCAGCAGGTATTGCAGTGGGAGCGGGAATACATGGTTATGTCCCGCAGGATTTCATGGCATCAGTCATGGGGCGCGGCGCCTGGTGGTCGGTGCCGCTGGCCGTTCTGCTGGGAGTGCCGATGTACTCCAATGCCGCCGGAATTATTCCCATTGTACAGGCGTTACTGGAAAAAGGCGCGGCCCTGGGTACGGTGCTTGCGTTTATGATGTCGGTAATCGGGCTTTCGCTGCCGGAAGCAGTCATCTTGCGCAAGGTATTGAAATTGCAGTTGATATTTATATTTTTCGGCGTGGTTGCTGTTGGCATTTTGATCGTCGGATTGCTTTTCAACCTGATAATGCCATATATGGGCTTTAAATAAAATAAGGATGAAAGATAAGCATGAAGAGAGCAATTATATTGCCTGAAGTTTGCCGGAACTGTGAATGTTGCGAAGCTGGAAAAGTATGTCCGCAAGACGCGTTCATACGTGAAAAAAAAGATGATAAGCCATGGATTGATTTCTACCAATGCCGGGGCTGTTTAAAATGTAAACCGGCTTGTCCTTACGGCGCGGTCGGGGAAATCATTCAACCGTGCAACGGAAAAGGTAAGATGAGCTGGTAAATAATAAAAACTCAAGGAGCAGTATGATGAAAATTCAAATTCTCGGAACCGGATGTTCCAAATGCAGGAAACTGGCGGAAAATGCTGAAACCGCAGCTAAGGAACTTGGACTTAGCTTTGAATTGGAAAAAGTGACTGATATCAATCAGATAATGAAATTCGGGGTGATGATGACTCCGGCGCTGGCGGTTGACGGCAGCGTCAAAGTTGTCGGCAAAGTGCCTTCGCCGGATGAAATTAAAACTATGCTTAAATGATTCTTAATTCAAGGAGAAAAATCATGAGTGATCAAAAGAATTGTGCTTGCAGCGCTGCTCCTAAATTAATATTCCCTTGTTCCGGTGCTGCGGATGTCGGAGCAATTGCCGATCAGGCCGCCCGCAAACTTACCAGCGAAGGCATCGGCAAAATGTTTTGTCTGGCCGGAATCGGCGGACGGGTCAGCGGTATTATGAAAACTGTTGAAAGTGCGGAGAAGATTCTGGTGATAGACGGTTGTCCTTTGAATTGCGCAAAAAATTGTTTGGAGCAAGCTGGATTTACCAAGTTTGAACACATGAATCTGACCGGTTTGGGCTTAGTCAAAGGGCAGGCGGCAGTCAGCGAGGAAAATATTCAGAAAGTAGTTGATAGCGGCAAAGCAAAACTGTCATACAATTGAAAAATAGAAGGAAATTAAAAATGAATTATCTGAAATCATTATTGATATGCATGATGGCGACAGCGGGATGGATTTGTATGGCGCAGTGCGGTTGTTCAGAAGCAGCGGCAGCAGAAGACTCATCCACCACTGCGGGTAAAGATGCGCCAGCAGTTAAAGCCAGGCTGCCCAAGCTGCTTGATCTGGGCGCTAAGAAATGCATTCCATGCAAAATGATGGCTCCGATTCTGGAAGAGTTGACTAAAGAATATGCCGGGGTTATGGAAGTTGAATTCATTGATGTCTGGCAAAAAGAGAATGCTGAAAAGGCGCAAAAATATAACATTCAATCTATTCCGACCCAGATTATGTTTGACGCGGACGGCAAGGAATTGTGGCGGCATGAAGGTTTTATTTCCAGGGAAGATATTTTTAAGAAATGGAAAGAGCTGGGCTACGACTTTGAAAAGTTGAAGAACGAAAAAGCTGCCGATAAAAAATAATATCAATGAAACAAACCGGAACTATAATTAAAAATCTGTTGCTGATCTTTGTGCTGGTCAGTATCGGTTTTGCATTCGGCAAATACAGCGTGGCCGGACCGCGGGCCGCCTTGCCGTCCGGTCCGGCTGAAACTGTCAACGTGTATTATATGCATGCGACGTTCCGCTGTGTCACTTGTAATACCATTGAAAAAATGACGAAGCAGCTTCTGGAATCGAAATATAAAAAACAGATGCAGGACGGTTCCATCCTGTTTTCAGCAGTGGATTTTCAGAAGAACGAACCAATGGCCAAACAGTTTGATGTAATTTCCAGTTGCGTAGTTGTCGCAAGGACAAAAGATGGTAAGACAACTGTTTTTGAGCGACTGGACAAAGTATGGGAATTGCTGGACAAGCCTGATGAATTCAACGCTTATATCAGTTCAGCAATTGATAAACTGTCAACCACTGGAGGCGCTAAATGACCTGGTATATATTGGCCTCCGCGCTCTGGCTGGGTATCCTCACCGCAATCAGTCCCTGTCCGCTGACGACTAACATCGCGGCGATATCCTTCATCGGACGGCAGATCGGCAATTACAAAGGGGTATTGTCCGCCGGGGTTCTATATACTTTAGGCCGGACTTTTACTTATATACTGCTTGGCGCATGCATAACCGCCGGGTTGCTGGCGACCGGCGAGGTATCCCGCTTCCTGCAAAAATACCTTAACGAAATGCTGGGACCATGTCTGATTCTGCTCGGCATGGTATTGCTGGGCATGATCGGCGCCGGTTTCTCCTTTGACCGGCTGCATCACAAAATGCATAAGCAAGCCGAAAAGAGCGGAGTATGGTTTGCCTTGCCGGTCGGCGTGGTTTTCGCGCTTTCATTCTGCCCGGTATCCGCCGGATTGTTTTTCGGAGCGTTGATTCCGCTGGCAGTGAAAAGCAACGATTACTTTGTCCTGCCGCTGATATACGGCTGCGGAACGGCGCTGCCGGTCATTCTTTTTGCCTTTCTGATCGCGTTCGGCGGCGAATATCTTGGCAAAGCGTTTAATTGCCTGACCAAACTCGAACTCTGGTTCCGCTCCACCGCCGGAGTATTGTTTATTCTTGCCGGGATCTATTATTGTCTGACTCACATTTACGGTTTGAGTCTTTAGTCATTCATAGTAAATTATGATTGATGCTGGTATTTATGGAGTTTTTAATATTAAGGAAGTGATTATGATGACCGGGATGAAAATAAAATTGATTGTAAAGATTCTTGTTTTGCTGATAATTATAGGCGGTGTGTTTTACTGGTTCCGTCTAGCCCCGGTAAACGTTCAGGCGTATAAAATTGTCAAGGGAACGGTAGTCAACGAAGTTATGGGCACCGGAACACTGGAAGCCAGAATACGAGCAAATATCAGTCCGAAAATTTCCGGACTGCTGGTAGAAGTGCTTACCGATCAGAATGCCCGCATTGTCAAGGGGCAACTGCTGGCCAGATTAGACGATGGGGACTGGCGGCAACAGGTGGAAGTAGCAAAATCCGACTTGGACGCAGCCAAGGCAACTGTTGAACGTATAGGTGCGGAGATTGAAAGTGCCCAGGCAACAGCAGTTAGAGCGCGGGCTAATCTGGAACGGAATTCCAGTTTGCGTAAAAACCAGGTCGTGGCACAGAAAGAGTTGGAAAGTGCCGTTGAATCCAATGATGTCGCCGAAGCTAATATCAGGAGAGCGCAACTCGCCAGAATAGAAGCGCAAAGAACTGTGGAAAAGTCTGAGGCTTCTTTACATTTTTACCAGGAGCGACTGAAAGATACCAGTCTTTGCGCCCCGTTTGACGGACTTGTTGTTCGCCGTAATCGCGATCCTGGCGCTGTAGTGGTGCCTGGAACTTCAATTCTTGACGTGATTTCGACCGACGAACTTTGGATTTCGGCATGGGTGGATGAAACAGCCATGGGACTGCTGGCATCAGGACAATCTGCTCGTATTGTTTTTCGTTCTGCATCTGATACCATGCTTGGAGGCAAAGTTGCGCGTCTTGGGTCGGAAACAGATCGCGAAACGCGGGAATTTATAGTCGATGTTGATGTGCTGCAACTGCCGAAAAAATGGGCCGTCGGACAGCGGGCCGAAGTCTACATCGAAACCGGCCGGCGCAATGACATTCTTTTCGTTCCGCAAAAGTTTGTCATATGGCGAGATGGACAGCCTGGTGTTTTTATTGACGATGCTGGCAAAGCTAAATGGCAAAAAATATCTATGGGGTTGCGCGGGAAAGAGAATGTGGAAGTGACAGAAGGTCTGTCTTCAGATAAAATTGTGATCAGTGCGCTACCTGGAACCGACCTGCCAGGTGCCGGGCGAGCTATAAGGTACGACAAACCATGAATCTTGCTGCTAAAGACATAAAGCATAATATCGGGCGATTCATACTGACTGCCGTTGGTATTGGTTTACTGTTGATGGTGGTCATGGGTATGGGGGGCATCTACCGGGGATTAGTGGAGGAAGCCACGTTGCTGGTGGATCGTGTGAATGCCGATTTTTGGGTGGTTCAAAAAGGAACTCGCGGCCCGTTCGCCGAGATATCCCGGTTGCCACGCAATGTGGAAGACAGGGTACTGTCCGTTCCCGGTGTTCTCAGTTCCAACAGTTTTATTTCACACACTATCCAGCGGGAATACAAGGGAAAGCAATTACGATTAACCATTCAAGGATTGTCATGGCCCGCTGATCGCGGACAATGGCTGCCTCTCATTGCGGGACGCTCTCTGGGACAGGCTCATTATGAAATTATGGCTGACAAATCGTCCGGATTAACGTTAGGCAATAAAATAGTCTTAGGTAAAGATATTTATACGGTGGTTGGACTGACCCGTCTCATGAGTTCTACTTCGGGTGACTCGATGGCCTTTTTGACCCGTGCCGATGCGCAGTCCGTACAGTTTGACCTTTCCGGAGATGCCATCCGCAATGAGCGTACCGCACGCGTCAACCGGCTGCAAGCGATTGATCTAGGCAGTACCAACCCGCAAATGGCTGAACGTGCCGGAGGGGATTCGTCCGGGATTCCATCGCTTGGTGCTTCAATGGTCAGCGCCATACTGGTGAATGTCATTCCAGGTTATGATCCGATGGCCGTTGCCGCAAAAATCTCCGCATGGCCGGATGTTTCCGTTTACAGTCAAGAGGGACAAAAGGAATTACTCCTTCAAGGTATGGTTGACCGCTCCCGTCGGCAGTTGGGGCTTTACCGGTTCTTGCTCATCATTGTATCGTCTGTAATCATGGCCTTGATTCTTTATACTCTGACGCTTGACAAAATCCATGATATTGCCATGCTTAAACTGATGGGGGCGAGAAACCGGGTAATTCTGGGTTTGATTCTGCAACAGGCATTATTGCTTGGCGGGCTTGGCTTCGGTATTGCTTATTTCATCGGACAGTGGATTTTTCCCCACTTTCCCCGCCGGGTGGTAATTATGCCGGGCGACCTGATACAACTGGCTGTGATTGTCCTGGTAATTTCCGTGCTGTCCAGCCTCTTGGGAATCGGCAAGGCGCTCAAGGTCGATCCGGGCGAGGTGTTGTCATGAAAAACAATCAGGATTTAGTGATAGAAGCATCCGGACTAACCAAGATATATGGTAGCGGCAACACAGAAGTAGTCGCACTTCGGGACGTGACATTAAGCATCTCCAGCGGAGAAGTCGTGGCCTTGCTGGGCCCCAGCGGGGCCGGAAAAACGACACTATTGACCATATTGGGATTGATTCGCCCGCCGGATGCCGGAAAGATCGTGATTAGCGGGAAAATTGTTTTTGATTGCCGCCTGCTGGTAGATGCTCGTATTTTCCGCCGTAAACACTTGGGTTTCGTTTTTCAAAAAGCTAATCTGATTCCGTTTTTAACGGCAGTTGAAAACGTGCAGTTAGCAATGGAAATCAATGATGCTTCGCCCCGTACTGCTCGAAAAAGGGCTATGGAACTGCTTGAATATCTCGGAGTTGCCGATAGAGCAAATCACTTGCCAGCAAAACTTTCAGGCGGACAGCAGCAGCGCGTAGCAATAGCTAGAGCGTTAGTTAATCGTCCGAGTCTGTTGCTAGCTGACGAGCCGACTGCTGCATTGGATAGTATTCGCGGACGACAGGTCATGGAATTATTCCGTAATGTTGCTCATGAGCACAATGCCGGAGTAATTGTTGTGACTCATGATCATCGTGCGTTGGATGTGTTTGACCGGGCTTTCGAAATGGAAGACGGCAAGTTGCAGGATGGTCAGATTTTAAGTAAAAGTGCCGAATAATAATGAAGATGGAGGCATAATATAAACAAGAGTGATTTTCGATTTAATGATTTATTAACAAAACAATACTTGTAAAGCAAAAAGCTTGATTATATATTTAGTCATATAGCTAAATATAGATATGGAGATCTGGGAGATGAAAGATTTTGATAAAACATTAAAGGTGACCAAGGCATTGGCGGACGGCAACCGGCTTAAAATAGTCGCGGCGTTGCTGGAGTACGACGAACTGTGCGCGTGCGTAATCACGGAATTTCTTGGAATTGCCGGCGCTACCGCCTCCCGCCATCTTTCCATATTGGTTAATGCCGGGGTGCTGGCAAGCAGGAAAGAAGGGCGCTGGATACATTACCGGCTGAGCATTGCAGATAATCTTCTCCGGGCATGGCTTAAAGAAAGCTTGAGTGATAAGGCGAATTTAAGAGGTTTAGCTAAAATAGTTGCATCGCCGCTGGATGAGATTTGTCGAAAGCAGCGCGGAATCAGTTGCTGTCCGGTAAATAACAAATGACAGAGGCTTTTAATGAACAAGCTTAAAATTCTATTTCTTTGCACGGGTAATTCCTGTCGCAGCCAGATGGCAGAGGGCTGGTGTCGTCACCTGAAAGGCGATCTCATCGAGGCATATTCAGCGGGGATTGAAACGCATGGACTTAATCCTTATGCGGTCAAAGTCATGGCGGAAGCGGGTGTGGATATCTCCGGGCATAAATCGAAACTGCTGACCGACTTGAACGGAATCGACTTTGACTATGTTGTAACTGTCTGCGGCCACGCCCATGAGACCTGTCCGTTCTTTCCGGCGAAAGCCAAAGTGGTTCATGTCGGTTTTGATGATCCGCCGAAGCTGGCGAAGGCATTGAATGATGAAGAGAAAAAACTGAATTGTTACCGGCGGGTAAGAGACCAGATTAAAAAATTCATAGAAAGGTTACCCTCAACCGAAATAATCAAAAAGGAGAAAAGCTATGCCGGACAGTAACAACAAAAAAAAGAAGTCTGGAATTCTGGCGGCGATTTGGGAGTCAATGACTAAGACCGGTGGTTGTTGCGGCTCCGGAGAAAGTTGCAGTTGCAACTCTAAGTCAGGCAGCGACAAGAATAAAACAGCAAAGAATAAAATGAATGGTGATTTACCGCCTGCTTCAGATTCCGGAAAAATGAAAAGATAATTAAATGAGCAATAATAACGAAAACCAGAATAGCAGATACCATGACATCGTAATTTTGTCCATTGTTCCAGTGGCTGTCGCATTGCTGATCATTGTGAGCTGGATGCTTGCCCATTGGGAAATCGGACCTTATTACATCAATGCATCGCTTGCCATATTTGCTACGGTTTTCGGTGGCTTCCAGAGATTTATTGCCGGATTCAAGGATATCTTTAAAGGCAAGATTACGGTAAATGTGTTTGTTGTCGTGGCTCTGGTTGCAACGCTTGCCATCGGAGAATTCAGACCGGCGGCGATTATTGTATTCATTATGGCCGCTGCCGGAGCGCTGGAGTCCTACACTCTGGCAAAAACCCGGCGCAGTATCAGTGATCTTCTGGATTTTGCCCCGAAAATGGCGACAGTCCGTAAGAGAGGAGAAGAGGTAACCGTGCCGGTTTCTGAACTTCAGTCCGGTGATATTGTCGTGGTTAAGCCGGGTGCAAGAATTCCAGTGGACGGGGTTGTGACCGCCGGAGCAAGCAGTGTCAATCAGGCGCCTATCACCGGCGAGTCGATGCCGATAGATAAATCCCCCGGCAGCAATGTCTTCAGCGGAACGCTGAATGAATCAGGCCGGCTTGATATCCGGACGGAAAAGGCAGGGGAAGGCACTACTCTGGCAAAGATTGTTCACCTTGTGCAGGAGGCGCAGGACACACGCGCACCCATTCAGAATATTGCGGATCGTTTCACCACATGGTTTCTGCCGACTGTGATTGTGCTTGCGATCATCGCGTTCGTGATTTCCGGCGATGTAAAGGTGGCCGTCTCGGTTCTGCTTGTGGCATGTCCGTGTGCATTCGCAATAGCTACGCCTACAGCCGTAACTGCGGGTGTTTCCAATCTGGCGCACAGTGCGGTTCTCGTCAAAGGCGGGATATTCCTTGAACTTGGGCATAAAATAGATCACCTGCTCGTGGATAAGACCGGAACTTTCACATTCGGCAAACCCAAAGTAATTGAGATTATTACTTTTAACGGCTCGAGTAAGGATGAAGTTCTTAAAATGGCATGTATTGCCGAAAAATACTCCGAGCACCCGCTGGCACGCTCTATTCTGGCCGTTGGTAAAGAGCGTAAACTTGAGATTCCAGACCCTGAGCATTTTGCAAGCGCAACCGGAATGGGGGTTGAAGCAAAATTTAACTCAGAGAGGATTCTTGTCGGCAAATCATCATTTTTAACAGACTCCGGTGTTGCTTTGAGCGTTTCTGTGAATCATGAAGTTGTGCTTCAATCAAAGAACGGACGCACTGCGGTTCTGGTGGCATGCGGTACACGTATTGCCGGTCTGCTGGCTATAGCCGATGAAGTTCGTCCGGAGATACCTGAAACAATTCGCTTGCTTAGAGCAATGGGAATTAAAAAAATAACCATGCTGACCGGAGATCATCAGCAAGTGGCCGCCGCAGTGGCCGGAGAAATCGGCGTTGACGATTTTCAGTCCGGATTGCTGCCGGAACAGAAGCAGGACATTGTCAGAAAACTACAGAATGAAGGTCATATTGTGGGTATGATCGGCGACGGAATCAACGACGCGCCTGCGCTTGCATTGGCCGATGTCGGCATTGCCATGGGCGCAGCCGGAACGGATGTGGCAATAGAAACTGCTGACGTCACTCTGATGAATGACAATATATCGGGTGTGGCGGACTTTATATGGATGTCGGGTAAAGTGCTGCGACGCATTAAGTTGAACATCTTTTTCTCCATAATTTACAATGTTATCGGTTTAACGCTCAGTGTCATTGGATTAATGACGCCGATAGTGGCGCTTATATTTCAGGAGGCAGGTTGCCTGACTGTCGTCTTCAGCTCGACGCTTCTGCTTTGGTCAAAACGTAAAATTCAACAACGAAAAGGAATGGAATCATGAGTGATCTGTCAGAAAAAAGTAAATCTGTTGAAGGAACTGAGACTTGTGCCACAGGATGCAGTTGTAACTGCGGAACTTCTTCGGGGAGTAAAAGATTAAAGATGGCTTTGTGCCTGATTGTCCTGCTGCTGGTTGTTGGTATTTTGATCTATAAGTCATCCGGCATAAAATGTAAAGCCTCACGCGATAATGCAAAAGATGCCAGCTTTGCTGTTACCCGGGCCGCACCAAAGAGTATACCGGTTAATAATTCTGTAAAAACGGAGAAACAGGTGGACGCTATTGCAATCAAGGCGACCCCGTCAGTAGTAAAAAACTCCACAATACCGGAAGCCACCCCTAAAGGCCGGATGATCGGTGAATATCTTGCCTCGCTCAGTTCCCTGAATAAGGTGGCATCGAGCCATGACACCGTTTTTGTCTTCATTCCGGCGCCGAGGAGCGAATCTGCCGATGATGCCACGACCAACGCCATCATTGCCGCACAGCAGGCATTAAAGTCTAAAAATATCAGTCTTGGTTTGTATACTCTGCCGAACAGCTCTCCTGATTATGCTGCAATCTCTGCGCAGATTCAGACTCCCGCCATTCTAGTTGCCAGCAGAGGCAAAGGCATGGCGACAGTCTCCGGTGAAGTGACTGAAACCAAACTGTTGCAGGCGTACATATCTTCGGCGCGGGCTGGAGGCTGCGGGCCTTCGTCGGGAGGTTGCGGTCCGTCGTCGTCCGGTTGTAATTAAGGATTAATACTGATGCTTGAATACGTAACTGACACATTGCAGCAAGTGGCTTCGCAGCCGCTGGGATTGCTGTTTGCGTTGATTTTGGGGACGGTCAGCGCCGCCACGAGCGCCTGTTGCACCATTCCGGCTTTGGGAATACTGGTCGGCTATTCCGGCACACAGACGAATGACAATCGGAATTCTGCGTTCAAATCCGCCTTGTTCTTTACACTGGGAACGATCATTGCGCTGATGGTTATCGGAGGCGTGTCCGGATTTATCGGGCAAATGGCCCAGAGCGGTCTGGGACGGTATTGGCAAGTCTTTGCCGGTATCGTCGCGGTGTTTCTGGGATTGGCAACACTGAATCTTTTGCCATTCAAACTATCCCTTGGTAAGTTAGACGGCATCGGCGGAAAACTTGGAAAATCCGGTGCGGTGCTGGCCGGGCTGGTGCTTGGCGGTATTGTTGCCGTCAGTTCGCTTCCATGCAATCCTGGAATTTTTATTGTGATCGGAGCGGCAATTCTGCAAGGTAAAATTGTATGGGCAATATTGCTGCTGGCGATGTTCGCCGTCGGTTTCAGTATTCCGTTGGGAGCCGTATTGCTGGGGGTATCATTAGGGAAAGTCGGCCTTGCCGCGAAAGGCGCTGATGTTGTGATTCGATGGATATCCGGAACTATATTAATGGTTGCCGGACTCTATTTTTTGATTATGTTTTAAACTGTAAATATTAAATTAGGAGTTTTTCAAATGCAGAATGGCGCTGGAAAAGATGAGAAAATTCATAATTATGTGAGGGATGCTTATTCCAAAATCGCAGTTAGTGAAAAATCTTCATGTTGCGGAACGAAAAGTTCATGCTGCGGAATTGAAAATCCGGAGAAACTTGCCGCCGGTCTGGGCTATACCGAAGCGGAATTGGCTTCATTGCCGGAAGGCACAAACATGGGGCTTTCCTGCGGGAATCCGACCGCAATTGCAGCTTTAACGCCTGGCGAAGTCGTGCTGGATCTTGGTTCCGGCGGCGGCTTTGATGTTTTCATCGCGGCTGAAAAGGTCGGGCCGTCAGGCAGAGCTGTCGGGGTCGATATGACTCACGAGATGCTGATGAAAGCGAGAAATAACATTAATCAATTTACCCGCAGAACCGGATTACAGAATGTTGAGTTCAGGCTAGGGGAAATCGAGCATTTGCCGGTTGCTGACAACAGTATTGACGCGGTTATCTCAAATTGTGTTATCAATCTTTCGCCCGATAAACCTCAGGTATGGAAGGAAATCTTCCGGGTGCTTAAACCGGGAGGCCGGGCCGCAGTGTCCGATCTGGCGTTGTTGAAACCGCTGCCGGTAAATGTTGCGGAATCTGTTTCCGCGCTTGTCGGCTGTGTCGCCGGCGCGGTTTTGATTGATGAAACGGAAGCAATGATAAAAGACGCTGGCTTTGCGGAGTTCAAATTTGATAAGAAGTCCGGTTATATTGACAAGATGACCGAATGGAATGATCCTTTATATTGCGCCATCATCGAGTTGCTGCCCAAAGGCGAAAAGCTGAGCGATTACATAACCAGTCTCAATATTTCCGTCATTAAAACGCGGGAAGCTGGCAATGACGAGAGAATACAGGAATTGATCGCTATCGGCGCTTCGGTTACCGCCCACTGCCAGCCGTGTTTTACCTATCATCAGAATAGAGCGAAAGAGCTTGGGGTGTCTGAAGAAAAAATTAAAAATGCCGTTGCTGTAGGTGAATCTTTGCAGCGGGGGGCCGATTCATTCATGAGCAAACATGTGAGAGCGGCTCTGGGCAATTCAATCAGGAGCAGTTCATGTTGCAGGGCAGGAGAGATTGAAGAATCAAAAAGGCTTGTTGCCGGTAAACATTAAGGAAATACAATATGACATATCATATCGCTCGGAAATTATCGTTTCTCGACCGTTATCTGACCTTGTGGATATTCGGCGCAATGGCCCTGGGTATCGGACTGGGATATTTTATCACCGGCATTGAAGATTTTGTCAATATCTTTTCGGTCGGAACCACGAATATTCCCATTGCCATAGGGTTGATTCTGATGATGTATCCGCCATTCGCCAAAGTCAGATACGAGGAGATGGGGGATGTATTCAGCAACAAGAAAGTGCTGGGGATTTCCCTGTTGCAGAACTGGGTGATCGGTCCGGTTCTGATGTTTGTGATTGCCATTGTATTTCTGCGCGGCTATCCGGAATATATGGTCGGGTTGATTATGATCGGTTTAGCCCGCTGCATCGCCATGGTCATTGTCTGGAACGACCTGGCCTGCGGGGATACTGAATATGCTGCCGGACTGGTTGCATTCAACAGTATATTCCAGGTGTTGTTTTTCAGTGTTTATGCCTGGATTTTTATTACTGTCCTGCCGCCGCTGTTCGGGTTCAAGGGGGTCGTGGTGGATATCAGTATTGGTCAGATTGCAAAGACCGTTTTCATTTACCTCGGCATTCCATTTATTGCCGGTGCCTTGACCCGCTTTGTCGGGGTGAAACTGGTCGGGCGCGAAAGATATCATGCCTCATTTGTTCCCAAGATCAGTCCGGTCACCTTGATTGCCCTGCTGTTTACAATTGTCGTTATGTTCAGCCTCAAGGGAAAGTTGATTGTGCAGATACCGATGGATGTGATCCGCATTGCGGTTCCGCTGCTGGTTTACTTTGTGATCATGTTTCTCGTTTCCTTCTGGATGGGCAGGAAAGCCGGGGCAGGGTACGGCAAGACCACGACTCTGGCGTTTACCGCCGCCAGCAACAATTTTGAACTGGCAATTGCCGTAGCGGTGGCAGTATTCGGCCTTAATTCCGGAGCCGCGTTTGCGGCGGTCATCGGACCGCTGGTTGAAGTTCCGGTGATGATCGGCCTGGTCAACGTCGCGCTATTCTTCCGGAGCAAGTTCTGGAAATAAGAACGCCTTTGATACATCAAATGTGAATAATGTGCGTGCGGCGGGTTGATTTTTCCTCATCGTTGATTATTATACAGGAGACATTAATCATTAATCAATAGTGGAGAAGGGGAGAATGGACAGAAAGAAAATAGAACTGGACAGTTTCAACACCGATATCTTTAAAATTTTGAATAAAGGCTGGATGCTGCTGACCAGCGGTGATGCCGGAACCGGCAAGGCCAATACCATGACTGTCAGTTGGGGATTTATGGGTACCATCTGGAATAAGCCGGTGGTGATTGCAACTGTCAGGCCGCAGCGCCATACCCGTGAATTCATAGAGCAATATGACAATTTTACAGTCTGCGCGCTTCCGGAAGACAAAAAAGAGGTGCTCAGTTTCTGCGGAGCCCACAGCGGCCGGGATGTTGATAAAATTAAAGAATGCGGCCTGACCGTGATTCCGTCCGGGCATATTTCGTCGCCCGGTTTTGACGAAGCAGAACTGATCATCGAATGCCGTGTAATGTACAAAGATGAGTTCAAGGGAGAGAACTTTCTTGACAAGAAGATTATCTCTCAATGCTATCCGGACAGCGACTTTCACCATATCTATTTCGGTGCAGTCTTGAACATTTCCGGTACTGATAAGTATATTGCTTAATCTTTTGGAATCAGGAGTATTGATTATGAGCATGCCGGTAACTACGACTTTTACGATTGAGGGATATCGCATCAAGGAATACAGGGGCGTTGCCCGAGGGATCATTGTACGGTCGCCGACGATTGCGCAGGGGATTATGGGCGGGTTGAAAAATATCATCGGCGGCAATATCGGTTCATATACCCAAATGTGCGAACAGGCCCGGCAGCAGGCCTATGATCTGCTGTTGCAGCATGCGCGGGAAATGGGGGCGAATGCGATTGTCGGGATGCGTTACGACGCGTCGGAAGTCGGCGTCCAGGGCTCCAGCACCGAAGTTCTCTGCTACGGCACCGCTGTAGTCATTGAACTGGAAAGCAAATAGAATATACCGCAGGAGAAGATTATGAAAAAGCTATTGTTGATAATGCTTGTTACCTTGAGTCTGGTTTCGGTTCATGCCGCGACCTATCAGTTGAAAGTATCGCCGGGAGATGTTTTTACGATCAGCGACAACAATGAATGGAATGTTGCTGTGACCAGGCTGCGGGTGCTGGACGTCGCGGAAGTGACGGTGACTCCTAAAGACAGGAAAAGCTTCATGCTGATGCTCTACTTTATGCGCGACACGGAAGAGCGCGGACTGTTTGACACCCCTGATAAAATGAAGATGGCGGTGATGGAGTCCAGTCAGAAGTATGTTCCCGACTCCGCTGAAAAAAAGGTGAATCTTGAGCGGATCGACATTAAGGGTTCATACGGCTTCAAGGCATGTTTTACTGATGCCGACCTGGCGAAGCAGAAAGATCTTCCCGTTCCCGCCGGACAGTTTATGTATGTGGTGCGGGGAATGGTCCGTTTGACCGTAGATACTGCCCTGGGATTCAGGCTTTGCACGAATGACCTGAATTCGGAAGAGACTAAAGCCGTCGAGAGATATATTCTTTCTTTTGTTAAATTATCAGATCGTTAATAAAGTTCGAGAAATCAATAAGGCAGCGTAAATGAAGATGGCGATTTTCCCCGCTCCGCGAAAAGTGGTTTTAAGCAGCAGAACCGTAAATGTTTCCGACTGTGAATGGGTTTGTTTCTCGGATGACCTCTCCGGCACATTGAGAAAGCATATCTGCGATTTTTCCGCTGAAGCCGCCCGTGTGCTGGCCCAGCCGGTAAAGACTGTCGGCGGTTGTCCGAACACCGGCAGGGTATTGCTCGTGATCAGAAAGGCAAAGAATATCGTCCCGCAGGGCTATGAGCTGGCTGTGAGTAAAGACGGCGTCCTGCTGGAAGCAGCGGACGAAGCCGGGATTTTTTACGGTTTGCAGACGCTGCTTCAGCTCATAAATGAATATGGCGTCAAGCTGCCGTGCTGCAATATCAGCGATTATCCGGATTTTGAAAACCGCGGGGTCATGCTTGACGTCAGCCGCTGCAAAGTCCCGACAATGGATTCGATGCTGGCGTATATTGATCTGCTGGCAAAGCTGAAAATAAATCAGCTTCAACTCTATATGGAGCACACTTTCGCTTTTTCCGCTCACGAGACTGTGTGGCGCGATGCATCGCCCTTTACGGCTGAAGAGATTATCCGGCTGGATGCATATTGCGCGGACAGATTTATTGAGCTTGTTCCCAATTTAAACTCCTTCGGGCATTTTGAACGCTGGCTGAAACACTCTGAATACAAGCATCTGGCGGAGTGTCCGGACGGCTATGAAAGATGGAACGGCGTCTGGTCTGAATGCGGCATGACTTTGAAACCGCATCCTGATACTTTAAAATTCCTGAACGGTCTTTATGCTGAATTCCTGCCTAATTTCACCAGTCGACACTTCAATGCCGGCTGTGACGAAACCTGGGAACTGGGGCAGGGGTGGAGCAAAAAGCTCGCAGAAAAAACCGGCAAGACCCGTGTTTATCTGGATTTCCTGCTGAAAATACACAGACAGATTGGCAAATATGACCGGAAAATGATGTTCTGGGGAGACATTATTCTGCATGAACCTGAACTCATTAAGGAACTGCCGGAAAATGTCATTGCGCTGAACTGGGGTTACGAGGCCGCCCACCCGTTCAACGAACAATGCCGTCAGTTTGCATCGTCCGGCATTCCCTTTTATGTCTGCCCGGGCACTTCCAGTTGGAACTCGCTGACCGGACGCACTTCCAACTGTATCGCGAATCTGGCCAATGCCGCCGAACACGGCATAAAATATGGCGCGGCAGGCTTTCTCAATACCGACTGGGGTGATGGCGGACATCATCAATATTTACCGGTAAGCTATCTTGGGATTCTGGCCGGGGCCTGCTTCTCATGGTCGTATAAAGCCAGCCGGAACGCGGATCTGGTAAAAGGCCTTAACTCTTTGTGCTTCAAGGACAATACCGGTATCCTGGGAAAAACGGTTTATGAACTGGGCAAAGTGCTTGAACATATCAAAGCCAGGCCGGCTAATTCGTCCGTGTTCAATCATCTGCTGTTCTCCGACTTGAAGGGCAAGCCGGAGGAGTTTCTGAAAGACATTGAAGTTCCGGCGTTGAAAAAATGCATTGCTGATTTCGACCGTCTGGCGGCGCAGATCCCGCTGGCCGCGCCGGGAACTCCGGATGGCGACCTGATTAAAGCCGAACTGCGCAATGCTATCCGGATGGCGCGGCATGCCGCCGCTAAGGCCCTTGCTTTCATGCGCGGCAAAGATGAATATCTGCAACTCAAGCATGACCTTGAAGCGATCAGGCGGATTCATGAGCAGCTCTGGCTCGCCCGCAACCGTACTGGCGGACTGAAAGAAAGCTCTGACCGGCTGATTAACACTATGTCCGCGCTGGAATTGCTGCGGAAATAATGTGTCAGCGGCTGACATAGTTTTTGGGGGTTCTCGCATTTTGGACTGGACTCCGGTCGAGTAGACATAATATGGTCTTCTGCGTTTAGGTTTATTTTGTATTCCCTGTTATCTCCGCCCTTTCGGTTTGCGGAGTGTCACAATATTCCAACCATTCGAAGAAGACTTCAAT
>Ga0172379_10001955_pt1 | contig 38442 bp, 33 predicted proteins | sample GrowelOW334metaG_FD_119756 | JGI IMG/M metagenome (GOLD analysis project Ga0172379, IMG submission 119756) | Groundwater microbial communities from an aquifer near a municipal landfill in Southern Ontario, Canada - Groundwater well OW334 metaG | ecosystem: Environmental > Aquatic > Deep... | reverse complement strand
GGCGGCGGTCACGGCGGTGGAGATCGTCTCCGGATCGCGCATCTCGCCGACCATACAGACGTCGATATCCTCGCGGAACATGGCGGTCAAGGCGTCCTTGAAATCCGGCGTGTCGATCCTGATCTCGCGCTGGTCGATGATCGACTTCTTGGATTCGTACTGGTATTCGATCGGGTCTTCGATGGTCATGATATGCTCGGCCCGGGTCTGGTTGATGAGCTCGATGAGCGAGGCCAGAGTCGTGGTCTTGCCCTGCCCGATCGGACCCACGACCAGGAAGAACCCTTGTGGGCGGCGAGTGAAGGTCTCGAGGATCGGCGGCAAGTTGAGCTCGGAAAGAGTGCGGATATTCCTAGGGATGAGACGCATGGCTATAGCCAGATCTCCCTGGCGATAGTAGGCGTTGCCGCGGAACCGCGCTTCCGGCAAACTGTACGAGAAGTCCACATTCTTCTGCTTGGCCAGGATGGCCTTGTTCTCCGGCGTGAGGAAGACATCGATGAAACCTTGCATACCTTCAGCCGTGAGCACCGCCCTTTTGACGAGCGGGATCAGGTTGCTCGAAACGCGGATCGTCGGCATCCGGCCAGTAGAAAGGTGTAAGTCGGAGGCATCTTCTTTGATGACTAGGTTGACCAATTCTTCTATTTCCTTGCGTGGATTCATATGGTTTTAGGGATTTTTGCTATTGAATATCTTCTCGGCTGCAGCTAGGACTTCCGAAGGGATAGTCGTGGCTTTGACTATATAACCATCGACATTGAGGGTCTTAGCGCGGGCAATATCCTCCGGGGTGCCCTGGTTGGTGAGCATGATGATAGCCGTCTTGGGTACCAAACGCTCTTTGCGGATATTCTGGACCATATCCAGACCATCCATGCCTGGCATGATGATATCTATCATCATGATATCCGGGACATAGCCGTCGCGCAGGAGCTTGAGACCGACATCGGTCGAGTCGGCCGTCTTGACTTCATAATTGGCCTTGGAGAACTTCAGGGCGTACATGTCCAGAAGGAATTTGTCATCATCTACGAAGAGGATCTTTCTTGGTTGCATATGGATATTATACAGGAAAGCTAGAGTTTGTTCACTTCCTCGATCGGGATGAGCTTGCCGAAGGCCTTGATCATGGCATCTTCCTTGATCGAGATCATCCCCTTCTTGCGGATGAGCCTGGAGAGCTCAGTCTCGGTGGCATTCTTCAGGATAGCTTCTTCGATCTCCTTGTCCATCATGAACATCTCGAAGACGGCCATGCGGCCGCGTGTCCCTTTGGGGGCGGCCGGGTTCGGCTTGATTTTGTACACCGTGTCAGTGAATGGGATATCTTTCTTGAATTCCTCCGGCAGATCGGCGAATTGGCGGTCGATCACGGCCTTGATACTGCCCTCGACCTTGACCGGTTCTGATGCTTCGGGGACGAGCAGGCCGACTAGGCGCTGGGCCACGGCCAGGATGAGAGTCGGAGCGATCAAGTACGGATCGACACCCATGTCGATGAGGCGAGGAATGATGCCGGCGGCATTGTTGGTGTGCAGAGTCGAGAATACCAAGTGACCGGTCAGGGCGGCTTGGACAGCCAGTTGGGCCGTCTCCTTGTCGCGGATCTCACCGACCATGATCACATCGGGGTCTTGGCGCAGGGTGGTGCGCAGACCGGAGCTGAAGTCATAACCGATCTCCGGACGGACTTGGGATTGGCTGACGCCTTCGATCTGATACTCGACCGGGTCTTCGAGAGAGAGCACGTTGTAGCTCTCGCGATCCATCTCGGATAGGGCCGAATATAGGGTCGTGGATTTGCCGGAGCCGGTCGGACCGGTGATCAAGATCAAACCGTAGGGTTTGTCGAGAGCTTCCCGGAACATCTTGAGGTTGCGCCCGGTCAGACCGATCTGGTCGAGCGTGCGTACGCCTTTGGCCTGATCCAAGATACGCATCTCGACCTTCTCGCCATAATAAGACGGGAAGGTCGAGACGCGGAAATCGACGCGCCGGCCGTCGATCCTGGCCGAGAAACGGCCGTCCTGCGGCTTGCGGCGTTCGTCGAGACGCATATTGGAGAGTACCTTGATGCGCGCAACTACAGCCGAGTGAACCTGGGCCGGGAGGACGAGCGAGGTGTTGAGGGTGCCGTCGACGCGGAAACGGACACGGACCTTATCGCGCATATGTTCGATGTGCACATCGGAAGCTTCGCCTTCCACGGCATAGCGGACGATGGTGGCTACGATCTTGACGACCGGGGCATCCTCGACGATCACTGCCTCTTCCCTGGCCTTTTCTTCCCCCTCTTTCGGTGTGTCATCTGTCCCTTTGATAAGCTCCGGTTCGATATCGATATCAAGCTCGCTCTCGAGCTCCGAGAGGGCGCGGGTAACTTCTCCCGTAAGCCCTTTGTACATCTCGATGATCTTATCGAAGTCTTCGGAGGTGATCAGGAAGATCTTGTACGGGATATTCTTCTTGGCCGCTAGGAAGTTGAGCGCGTCGCGGGCCTCCATATTGTCCGGATCGACGATACCGACCTCGAGGGTGTGATCCTTGAGGCCGATCGGGGCGAAATGGTAATGCTGGGCTGATTCTTCCGGGATATATTCCAGAATCTCGAACGGGATAGAGCCGTCGGCGATCGAGCGGACCGGGATATTGAGGAACTCGCCGCGGGCGGCAATGATCTCGTCAGGCTTGACGCCACGAGCGATGAGCGCCTGATCCAGCGTATTGCCGGCGGCAGTTTGCCGTCTGATCTCACGGATATCTTCCTTGGCGATCAATTTCTTTTGGAGGAGGATGTCTAGTACGCTCATGGTTTTATTTAGGTGGTTATACGGCTAGGCGTGCTTCTGTAGCGCCCCTCGCGCGCATCGCCGGCCGGCGACATCAGCGCTTCACGCTAGAGATATTCGGAGAGCCGGGAAAAGGCGCAAATGGATTGGGGCGACCGACCGCCTGCTGGGGTATGGCGACCGAATAATCCTGGAGAGTCGTATAGGAAGGCGTAGTAAATAGGCTCGTATCGATCTTGAGCGAACGGATCTGGTTGAGCAAGGTCAATTCGGCCGAACCGACAGAGCCTACAGAGCTAGGCGTCCCCAAGAGGAAGCTGTTGACCCCAGCCGGAGCTGAATCCCCCTCGAAATAGAAGTATACGATGCCAGCCACAATAAGGATGACGATGATGACCGCGATGTTCCTTGTAGATAGGGATGATGATTTCATGTTCTTTATTGACGCAGCCAATATGTCTGGAACTGGACTTGGAAGAGATAGCCGCCCTCCTCGCCGGCGGAGATCGAAAGGTGTGTCAGGTCCATGATACGGAGGTTAGCCTCGATGTCCTGCAGGAAACTGATGAATTGGTCATAGCCGGCGGTCACTCCGAATGAGACGGAGACCGTGTCCAAGACCGGGGCGGCGAGAGAAGCCGCAGATAACGCCTGCGAAGGTGTCGAACCGACCATCGCCGACAAGGCCGACTGTTGGGCGTCAGCGGCGGAGGACTTGTTGGCATCAGAAGTGGCGGCGGCCTTGAGACCGGAGAGCGAGAAGCCGTGGCGGAGAGCCAGACTATTTAAGTCGATGACTAGCCGGATATTGTCGACCGTCGAAGGGATCATCTTGCTCAAGCGGGCGCGGTCGGCCTCGGAGATGGCGGAGAACTGCTTGAGGAGCTCGTCGCGGGCATCTGTCAGCTGTGAGGCGTGCGTCAGGGCCTGGGTATACTCACTATTTACTTCCCTGATGGCTTGGCCCTTGTCTATAAGACTCTGGGTCATGGTGAAATAGACTCCGACGGAGATGATGATGAGGATGATGGCTGAAAGGTTGCGGTTCATGATGATTATTGTCGGACGACGCTCTTATCATACAAGATGGAGTTGGGATCGATCGAAAGGGTCAGGGAAAAAGAAACGGTGCCATTCTGATTGAGCGTCGGATCAGAGATGATCGGATTCTTGACGATCTTGTCGAGGCCGATCCGGTCGAGCTGGCTCAAGGTGTCCGATTGTGAAGCGACGGTGCTGAAATTGAGACCGTATCCGGCGAGCACGACCCTGATGAGCCCGCCCGGCGTCTGGGCCGGCGAGACATTCATGGAGAGGAATTGGACGTTGACGACCGTAAGCTGGGAGATGATGCTGAATATCTGTGAAGCCGAGAGATGGGTCGAGAGGAGTCGCTTGGCCAAGTCGATCCTGATGCTATCGGCCTTGATCTTGGAGATGGCGTCAATCTGGTATTGAGCCTCGCGGGCGATGAGCTCCTTCTTGTACTCTTCGGCGACGGAGATCAGGTAGTTGTTCCAGATATAAGTACCGCCGAGGGCGACGAGCGAACAGATGAAAAGGAGGACGGCTAGAGTCAGGAAGATACTGCCGGTATATCTGCGATGAGGAACAGACATGCTCGGGCCGCCGACTGTTTGCGACGACGGTCTCTTGGGAATGAACGATGTTTGGAACTTTGTTTCCATGAAGCTGTTGCCTCCTATTATAGCAAGACGATTGTGATTGCGAAATGTGTATAACGCCCCTGCTCTAGCCTTATTCTAGTTCTGACAGACGCCGTAAGGCCGCCCCGATAGCGACGGCAAACTCCGGACCGGCCGCTAAGAATTCTTCGGAAAGGAAGGCCGGGGTCTCGAGCTTCTCGAACGGATTGGCATAAGTGACATCGGTCTGGAAGCTCACTTTGGCCAGATCGGTGAAGCCCTTGAGGAGGACTCCGCCGCCGGTCAGGATCACCCGGCTGACATTCTTCTGGTATTTCTTCTCGTAATTGAGCAAAGTGGCGTTGGCTTCGTAGAAGATGTAGTCGAGGTTGACTGTGATAATCTCCGTCAGCTCCTTGTACTCCGGTCCGCCCTTCAGACCGCGTGTGCGCTTGAGCGTCTCGGCATCGATGATCGAGATAGAGAGCGCCTTGGAGAGAGCCAGAGTGATGTCCTGGCTTCCCTTGTTGATGATGTGCGATGCGCGCAGGATGCTGCGCTCGACGATGTAGAGCTTGGTGGCGCGCGCGCCCATGTCGATGATCATGACGGTGGTCATGCCCGGGTCGATGACCGCGCGGATCGAGCTGAAGATCTCGATCTCATAGAAGCTGGGCAAAAGGCCGCTCCCTGACATGATCGATTGGTATTCGTTCAGGTATTCGTTGTGGATGGCGACGACCAAGACATCCATATTGGCCTTCTCGGTCTTGGCAGTCTCGCTCTCGCCCACATAGCTGTCTTCTCGCGGGATGATCGAGAAGTCGAGGAACACCTCGTCGAGCGGTACGGGGATGTATTTGCGGGCTTCGATCGCCACCACATCCCTGATCTGCTTGTCGGGCACGACCGGGATCGAGATGAAGGTGATGAGGCTTGAGGACAGAGGCAGGGCCGCGCCGCAAGAGACGGTGGTCGTCTTGGCTTCGCGCAGGAGGTCTTTGATGGCTTCGATCGTCTTGCCCGATTGGAGGCTGACTGCGCGGCCTACTTCTACGCCGGCGTAAGGACCGAGAGCCAATTCTCCGTATGTTTCGAGCACGGCCTTGCCATGCTTCTTCTTGATCTGGACGATCTTCACGGCCGATGAGCCGATATCGATGCCCAGAACGCTCGTCTCCGGCTTTTTGAATAAAGAGGAAAAAAAGGCGGCCATATGCGGCATTATAGCAGATTATCACCCGAAAAATCCTGTATACTGTTGCCCGTGTTATTCTTCCGCGCCTTATACGATACAGTCGTCGATGCTCTCTTCCCTGTCTCTGCCGCCGAGCGGGAGCTTTTGGCGCTGTCGCCCGAAGGCGCCTTGCTTGCCCTGCCCAAAGCTCCGCCCTATGCCGGATTGACCGTACCGCTCACCGATGTCCGCTCTGTCTTCGCCTACAAGGATGAGCGGGTTTCGCGCCTGATTTGGGGCATCAAATACAAGGAGGACCATCATGCCGTCGGGCTCGGCGGGTATGCTCTGTGGCATGAATTGGTCGGCGACAGGGGCAGTAAGGTCTCGGAACTGATCATCATTCCCATTCCGATCACGGCGAGGCGGCGGCGTGAGCGCGGGTTCAATCAGTGCGAGTTATTGGTAGATGAGATTGTCCGCCTGGACACTGACAGACGATTCATCACTGATCCCAAACTGCTTATGCGTGTCCAGAAGACTTCCGACCAAAAGAAGAAAGATCGTAAGGAGCGGCTGGTTGGAGCGCAGGGCATATTCTCGGTAAATCAAAACTTATTGGACAAAAAAGTGCCGCTCATGGTCATCGACGATGTCATCACGACCGGCAGTACGATGAAAGAGGCGATGGACACGCTAAAAGCAGCTGGTTTTGAGAATGTTTCAGGGTTATCGCTGGCACACTGATCAAGAATTTACGGATTTTTCGTCAGATCTTGATCTTCACGAAACGACGCTTGCCGACTTTGAGGACGACCTCGCCGGCCGGTTTGAAAGCATGATCGGTGATCTTGGTGCCATCAGCTGTCTTGACCGCGCCCTCGTCGACGAGCCGGCGCCACTCCGTCTTGGACGGCACGATACCGGCCTCGATCATGAGCTCTACTAGAGACTTGTCATCGCTCAAGGCGACTTCGAGGATGTCGTTCGGCACGCCGCCCTTGGTGAAGGTCTTGTCAAACTCCTCTTCGGCCACTCTGGCGGCCTCATCTCCATGGAAACGTTTGACGATATCAGAAGCCACAGAAGCCTTGGCTTCGCGTGGTCCTTTGGCCATGAGCTTGTCTTTGTCAGCGAGCGGGATGCGCGTGCAATTGAGGAACAAGGGCTCGATCATCGGGTCAGGCAAAGCCATGATAGATCCGAAAAGTTCGCGAGCCGGCTGGTCGATGAAGACTCCTGTACCGTTCGACTTAGACATGAGCTCACCGGTCTTGGGATTGGCGATCAGGTTGAGGGCGATGACGAACTTGTCCTTATTCTTGAGGCGCTTCATGAGGGTGCGGCCGGCCAGTGCGTTGAATATCTGATCGGTACCACAGAGCTCCGCATCTACATCCATGGCTACGCTGTCATAGCCCTGCATCATCGGGTACAAGAATTCATGGAGATGGATCGGTGTTCCCTCCTTCATGCGCTTCTCGAACATATCGCGCTCGAGCATCTGCTGGACGGTGAAGTTTGATGCTAAGCCGACCACATCAGTGAGCGTGAGCTTCCCGAGCCACTCGCTATTCTTCATGAGCCGGGCCGGGTTGATCTTGTCATCGAAATCAACGATCGGTTTGATCTGACGCAGCCAGTCCGCGAGATTCTTCTCGACATCTTCTTTGGTCAATTGCTTCCTAGTCGCCGTCTTGTCGCTCGGATCGCCGATCGTGGCGGTGAAGTCACCGAAGAGTACGATGACTTCATGACCGAGCTGACGGAGCTCTTCGAGGAATATCAGATTCTTAGCGTGACCAAGGTGGAGAGCTGTGGATGTCGGATCAAGGCCGATATAGACCTTGAGCTTCTTCCCTCCCACGAGCGCGCGAATGAGCTCTTCCTTGGAGGGAAAAGCCTCTACGACTGCGCCGCGGGCGAAGACCTCCTCAATGCGTTTCTGATCCGTGATGGTGTTCGGGGCTTCCTTTTTCATTGTTCTTCATAGTACCGCTTTTGAGATGGTTGTGCCACTTCTTGACCACGAAGATGAGGTAACAGAGCTCGAGAATGCCGCCGGTATTGATGACCAGCATGACTACGAACCACCACTTCTCATCGCGCTTGGCGGCATGCCAGAGGGCATAGCCCTTGAGGGCGACCATGACGATGACCAGGATGGTGATGAGCACAAAACCGAGCGCCCCGAAGACGCTGAAACCGAAGAATTGTCCCGGTCCCCACCAAGAATAGTGACTCCAAGATTGCATCATATTAGTGAGAGGTTATGGTTGATACAAAACTATTGTAACATGTTCGGAAACTATAGCCGTTGTGCCTGCTTCAAAAATGAATTGATAAGCCCCCTGGTATCCCTGCCGAAGAATCCGGTGGGAGACTTGAGGCCCTGGGGATCGAGGGTCTCCTTCCGGTAAGCTTCCTGGAACCTCATGAGGGCAGATCTGGTCAGGAGGCCGAAGTAGCTGGTCTCATGGCCGGGAGAGCCGGCTCCCTGGGTAGCTACGGTGAAGCCCCGGCTGTTTAGGAAGGTCTGGAGTGCTCGGACATCGGAGCCGCTTGTGCCCTGCCCCAAGGAGCGCGTGAATGAGGCCCCGGTCGTCTGTGCTGGGAGGTTGGTAGTCGGATCAGGCAGGCCGTATTGATTGGCTACGAGGCGGGCCTGGTTATAGAGGCCCATGGAGACGAGGCTCGAAACCTGGCCTGAGGCGCTGGAGCCGCTTGAGCTCGTGTTCGTAGGAGTAGGAGTTGCAACCGGGGTGGCGGCTTCGGCATCCGTGCTGAAGGAGAGGATGGAGCCGGTCGAGGTGCCGGCCGAGTTCACGGCATAAGGACGGAAGTAGTAGGTGGTATCGGCGCTGAGACCGGAGAGAGAGCCGGTGAAGGCTCCGGTGCCTGATTGAGCGCCGAGAGTGGTAGTAGCGATGACGGCGGTGAGATCTGAGGCTGTGCCGTAGGCGAAGCCATGTTCGGTAGCGTCGGCTCCCCCGGTCGCCGTGATATTGCCGTTCAGGGTCGCAGCCGTAGTGGTGATGGACGAAGCGGCTTGGGTGGTGACGGTGGGGGTGACAATTGGTTGCTCGGTCACATCAAAAGTATGTACTGAGTATGTTCCAGTATAGGTGAAGGTGATTCGACCGGAGCCATTGGAGGTACAGACCCCGGATGTACAGCTTGCTCCGGTGATGTTCTGACCCTGCACGTCATCAACCTTGACGATATATCCGGTGCTGGCCGCCAGATCTCCGACAATATGAACTGTGTTGGTAAGACCGGTAGTGCTGCTCATCTCCGTCCAGACCTTGTGCCTTGTACCTGTGTTCTGCCAATTCGATACGGAGATATCGAGCCACTGGGTCGTATCGCTACCCGGAAGCGCGACATTGAGGTCGGCGGTGCCGGAGGTGGTCGTAGCGAACCGTGGCCTCCACTTCTCATCGCCATATGTGCGAACTATCGAGGAGGTGGCTAGCGGATGGGTGCCCATCGTATATGGAGGTTGGTATTCATAAGCACCGGCATCGGGAGAGCCATATATGGGATTGCCCAAGAAATCATAAGGCAGGACCTGATTGAGGTTCGAGGTAGAGGTTGCCAGATCGATGGCGGTAGAAGTTCCATAGAGAGTGTAGTCTCCATTGCCTGTTCCGGAGCCGCGGAAAGATCGATCTGAGACGAACCCCGGTTGGCTCGTATATATCGCATGCAGGCCGTTGAATTCCGGGTTGAAGTCTGACGAGGAGACATCGCGGTATAGATTATTCGACGAGCCGGCACCATAGACGATGGACCAGTTGCCTACCCGGCCGCCATTCTTGGTGTCGAAGGCGTTGTCGATATCATTTTTGAGATTCCAATCGTCATATTGGTTGCCGATGAGCGACCAGTTGGTATGCAGGATCGCGGCGCTGCCGTATCCATTGTAGGCCAAGTTCTGTCTGGCACCGGCAAAGATATTGTTCCAGATCAACACATTGCTTGAGGTAGTGAGCTGTTGGGTCGTCGCCGAGACTTGCACCAACGGACTGATATTCGATTCTGATTCGAAGACATTTTGAACGATCGCCGTACCTGTGGCTATGATCGTGGCGGTCCCCGCTTCGAATCCGACAGCGCCGGCTTGGAGGTTGAAGAAGCTATTGAAGGCGAGGATCGAACCATCGCTGATCTGTTCGCCAGCGTTGTTGCCCGTTTCTTTCCAAGCGGTCGGCTGTATGTTCCTGTTCCCGATCATGCAATAGACCTCCGATCCTATGAGGGTCGATGCCGATGTATTGCCGCGGACCAGAGAGAACGGCCCTCTATTCGCGCCTGTTCCGCCGGCCTTGAACCCTTGCGCTAGGGCAGTCACGCTGTTTCTGGTCGCATACACCTGATTCCATACATAGAAGATGGTCGTACCGGCGCCGCCATTTATGACCGAACTGTCCACCCAGAGGACATCGGTGGCCTGGGTCCCGAAGAAAGATCCCGCGACTGATTTTGCCAAGGTGACACCGGTGATCTTGATCCTGCGGGTATTCAGCGCTCCGAAAGTCGTGCTGCCATCGATGACGGCTTGCGCTTGAGAGACGGTGCTCATCGGTTGGATGATGAGCCACGTATTCATGGCTCCAGAGGCCGCAGGAGCCGTACCGGGGTATGCATGGCTCCCGGAGTTGAGCAGGATGACTCCGCCGCCGGGCTCATTCCTGGAATAATTCGCATTGTTATAGGCCTTGATCGCGGCCGTCGCTCGTCCGATGCTCTTGTATGAATGCGTATTGTTCGATCCATAATCTGTTTCTGCGGCAGATTGGGTGGTTGCAATATATGTTGTGGCGTTGGTATCGAGACCATTCGTATCGTCGACTACCGCAAATGCTAGTCCGTATGTTCCGCTCTTATCATTGAGTTCGTATAGGGGACCGAGCCTCTCGTCCGGCTGAGCATATCCGTCTCCCCCGTTGGCAACCAAGTCGGAGTTGAGGAGCGAGCTCGATGTCCCTACCCAAGGGTAGGCCTTGAAGTTGACGGTGATGATGTCGCCTTGAGTCAGAGTGGATACCGGGATAGTGGCGGCGTATACCTGGATGATGTTGGCATCGCCCGTGCGCGTGGTCTTGGTCATCTCTGTCGTCGTGGCATAGACCGTATGGCCGGAGGCGTCGCTAGCGGTGAACACCATGGCGGCCAACGGTTTGCCATTCCTGGCAAAACGATTGAAGGCGACCGCTTCTACAAGGAAATCTCCGGTCACTCTCTCATAACCGGGCCAGGCCCAGCGTCCGATAGATTTTGGATAAGGCAAGGTGGCGTTGTTGGTGACTGAGAGCGCGGTCACGGCGTTGTTGGGAAGCCCCGTACCCCCCGGACCATTGTCTGTGTACCAGCCGCTCCCCATGGTGACCGTAGCGGTCTCTCCTCCATAGATATAATCAGAAAGAGCGATGCGTATAGTCACCTTGCCGGAAGTGGTCGCCACATCGAGAGAAGACTCATTTGGATACGGCTGGCGGATGATCTTGGTGCCATAGACTGTTCGAGTGAGCGTAGTGACGGCCCCAGTCGCGTCATAGCCGTTTGAGGTGACGGTGAAGACTATCTTAGCGTTCGTCGGATCGTTGTTGGTGCTGAAACCCAGGCTGTTCGTGGTGCTGGTCGAGATGAAATTCGAGATGTCGACATCTGCCGACCACCCATCGCTCCGGACGGTGACTGCCGTGATATCGCCGGTGGCGGCATGGACCGGGGCAACACTTACAAGCAGGCCGCCAAATATAAACAGGATGACGATGATTACTCTAAAGGCATTCATAAATAACATTGTATCACTTCGGGCATGTTTTGATATGACTATCCAAGCAGTGTATGATGTCTGGCATTAGTATCGATTAATCATATCCATACCATGTTACCCATCAACTTCCTCGCTGTGATCGTCGCCGCCATCGCGTCATTCGTGCTCGGATTTTTATTCCATGGCCCTGTCACCGGCAAGCTCTGGATGAAGCTGGCCGATATCCACCCGACCGGCAATGAGAAGTTCGCCGACATGATCCCGCAGATGCTCTGGAATCTGCTGGTCAATCTCGTCACCGCTTACGTCTTGGCTGTGGTCTTCCTCTTCGCTTCGACTTCTCCGAGCTTCGGGATGGCCGGCACCTGGGGCGGCATCGTCTGTGCGCTGTGGGTCTGGATCGGTTTCCTGGTGACCACCACCTCGATCGAGGTCATCTGGCTAGGCCGCTCGGCCAAGCTCTGGCTCTTCGAGAGCGCCTGCTCGTTCATCGCCATGGTCGCCATGGGGGCGATCATCGGAGTATGGTAGGCGCACAACCGCTACACCGCGATAAGAGAACATGAGCGGTCGACCGGACTCAGGGAATTTCTCCAGACTCTCGAATCTAAATCCCGACTCGGCTATGAGATCGTCGATCTTTCTATCTAGGTGACAGTTTCCAGTGAACTTGCTGGTTACGGGGGTGATAAGACGCTGGATCATCGCCATAAATCTATTTTGGGTCAGGCCGTGTTCGACAAAGATAAATCTGCCGCTCGGCTTCAAGATCCGAGCTATCTCCTTGAGTGCCTTCTTTGCGTCCGGGATGCTACAAAGCACCCAGGTCGACACAACATCGTCGACCGAGTGATCGGGTAGAGGTATATCTTCCGCAGAGCTCTTAAAATACTCGACCGGAAGGGCGGCCGAGGCGACCCTATCTTTGCCGAGATCATATATCTCCTGAGAGGGCTCGAGAGCATATAGCTTCTTCACATTCTTATAGAACGGAAGATTGTATCCGGAGCCAAATCCTATTTCTAGGACTACTCCGCTTGCCTTGCCGGCGATATCAGAGCGGGTGCCGTTGCAATCTGGGCACCCCATGTCTCTATCTAGCAGTTTGGGTAAAAGGTATCTACTATATAGGCTCATAACAATTTTGGCGGTGTACTCAGATTAAGTGCCCGTGAGGCCAAGCCCCGTAAAGGTATACTAGCATTTTCAGCAGGTGAAAATGAGGTACGTGGGTCGGGATCTAAATTACACATTTAGCACTGAAGATAAAAGCTCGCCCTTAAACATTTTTCGACAGCCTTTCATCCGGCAATTTCCTAGCAACAATCAGTCCAAGGACTATAAATATAATCATTGCAAGCGAAGCAAGTCTATAATTCAAAGCATTTGCTGTGGGTCCAAAAGCGACAATGAAACCCCACGAAATAGGTCCCATAAGAGTTGCCAAACGTTCTACCAACACGAAGTACGTCAAAGATCTATTGATGCTGTGATGCGGGGTGAGCCTGACGACCATAGCCCTTGTTACTGTCCATGCTCCTCCAAATAGAAGTCCCATAAAAACCGTCACCACAATCACAAAGGCGACGCTATTTGCGACAGAGAGTAGCGGAAATATCACAGTCCAACCGATAAGTATGCCGACCAAAGTCCTTTTAAAACCAATCCTATCAGCAATCCAACCTGCTAACAGACAACCGATAGCGGACGTAATCATAATTCCCAAAAGAACGTAGCTTTTTATAGAGTCACTCGTTCCAAACACTCTTTCCATATAGATAGGAAAGTTATTCGCGGATGTAAGGACAGCATCATTGAAGAAAAAATAAGCAATAAAGAAGCGCCCCAGGTTGGGGATTTTTAGCAATTCTCGGAAAGATCCCCAAAAAATCTTATACTCACCTGGAATTGAAATCCTGACAGGGGTTGTAGGCTTTTTCTTGAATGTAACAAGAAGCGGTAGAGCGAGAAGTAAAAATAGCAACGTTGCGGGTATAAAAGCTTGGGCCCTACCTGGATCTCCGAATAAAGTAAGTCCCCCTGTAGCAAAAGGCAGAGCGACGAGAACCGCACTTATCTGTCCTAGATAGTTTCCAACCAACCCCCAACCGGATACAAGACCTTGTCTATCTTGCGGAGCGAGCTCTTTGAGAAAAGAATTGTAGTATATGAATGAAAGAAGATATGCCGATGTTGCGCCCACGAAGAAAATCGACACGAGAAGTTCCATATCTGGTCGAAGAACGGCAAGAAGGCCTGTAATGAGGTATAGGCCACCAGAGAGTAAAGTTGTTACTCTAATTCCAGTCACGACATTGCCCGATTTGTCAGCGATAGAACCGAGAACAGGACCAATGGCTAAATACAAAATCCCCGAAATGGTGAGGGTCAAGTTGAACCAAAAATCAGATATGCCCCTGTCTATCACAAGCCACTGAGAGAAATAAAGAAAGAAAGCGATCAAAACAAGAGAGTTTGCAAAGTCATAAAGACTCCATACAAATATTCGCTTTTTATCCATGGCAAGAGTATATCAAAAATTTTAAAGCCCTAATCTCACCTACGCGGTGAGGTACGTGAGTCACTCCAATAACGAGTTCTCCCTCACGGGAGTAAACTGGCGGTGTCTATTGGACAAAGTTCGAACATTCTTTGCCGAAAATCCCACTGCTTAGGGTATCCCCACCCCTATCCCCGCACGGGGATGGCTCGCGTTAGCGAAATCGTGTTTGCGCTCAAGGGTTTCGCGCGGCTTCGCCGCACAGTTCGCATCCCCGACTTCGGTCGGTTTTTGGTCTGATATACTGTAGCCTTCCGCACGACTGAGTCGTTTCCAGCCGAGCCTCTATTACCTTGGCGACTCGTTAAGAGCGCATGTCGTCAAAAATAATCCCGCCGCACTGAAGCGCCGGTGGTGTTATGGAGTTATTAACTCCGCGGAGTAGAGGCTCGTGAGTTACTTGCAGAGCGCGCTGCAACATTGGCCGGAGCGCTCACTAAGGAATTCGCCCCCGAGCCAACATCAGCCAAAAGAAAGTTGCGCTAATCTATGATTTTATCCGCAGAAAATATCTGATCCCAATAAAAAAGGGACCCTCAAGCGGTCCCGTTAGGAGGAGTTTTTCTTCGGTGGAAAATAGCTCTCAGCAACATGCACAGTAACAGTGCGACCCATAGTTCTGGACTCCCGTCTGGCCAATAACCGTCATGTTGGAGCTCAGTTACGACCTCCTCAATAGTCGTAACTTCATTTCCAGTATAAACGCTCATACGAACCCTCTTGTTGGTGATTATTGGAACCCGACACGGCATGTGACGGCCTCCATGTAATCACCAATTTTGCTCGCTAATTACTGTATATGTGACTGCCTACAAGTATACTACATATAGCAAGTTTTGTCAATGTAGCGAAGCATACCAACCATCGACTAGGCATCGCTAGCCTACTTGACTGCGGGCTTACTTTTTCTCGCTTCCAGTGGTTTTTTCTCGGGCATTAACGAGTTCTCCCTCACGGGAGTAAATTGGCGGAGACGATGGGATTCGAACCCATGAGGCCCTTACGAGCCTAACACCTTAGCACGGTGCCGCTTTCGACCGCTCAGCCACGTCTCCTTTTTCGCTGCGGACGAACTTGGCCATTCTGGCACAATTCATGCGCTTTTACAAAAACACAAAAGCCCCCTGACTGCCGTCAGGCAGGCCGAAGGGGCTTGAGTGTGCCCATACCAAGGGTTGATCCCCTGCTGGAGGCTCCAGATTTCTGCGAACGCAGATAATCAATGGAATTATATACCTACTGAACTTAACGTCAATACTAAGCCCCCATAGGGACTCGAACCCTAAGCGGATCGGCGTAACAATGCCACCACCGCACCATACTAGGGGCAACCAAAAGAACACTCCGTCCGACAAGATATCAAATAGCGGTTCAAGGAACGTTCAAGAAAAGTTCAAATATTCGTGAAGAAAAGATAAAATTCTGATGAAGATAATGTTTGCCCCACCGACTATTAATCCGTACAATTGAGCGCATGGCTCTCTCCACCGAAACCCTAGTCGCCGACCGATTCCGTCTGACCCCGCCGCAACGCGACGCTCTGCGCCGCCTCGGCATCGCGAGCGTCAAGGACCTCATCTATCACTTCCCCGTCCGCTACGGTGACACCGTGGTCGCACGCCATATCGACACGCTCGAGAAGGGCGACACGGCCGTGGTCTTCGGCAAGATCACCGGGCTCAAGGCCAGCAAAGGATTCAAGACCAAGATCACCATGGCCGACGGCTATGTAGCCGACGAGAGCGGTCGCATCCATTGCGTGTGGTTCAACCAGCCATATCTGGCCAAGATGACGCCGGAGGGAGCCTACGTGCGCATCGAGGGCAAGGTCTCCGAGCGGCGAACGACGCATGAATTGTATTTTTCCAACCCCAAGATCGAGACGGTCAACCAGTTGCCGGCCGGTGTCGGCGACTCGCTCTTCGGTTCGGGCGAAGAAGCCCACAGTCTGTATCCCGTATACCCGGAATCCCGCGGCGTGAGCTCGGCCTGGCTGTATCACAATATCCAGAAGCTCTTCAAGGCCGGGATCCTCGATGAACTCGAAGATCCTCTACCTGGACACATCCTTGTTAAATATCATCTACCCAACATCCGCACCGCCCTCATCTGGATCCACGCCCCGGCCAAGCAGGAGGACGCCGAGTCTGCTCGCAAGCGCTTCGCCTTCGAAGAGATCTTCATGGTCCAGCTCTCGCGCATCAAGATGCGCGCCGCCTATCGCACCAACCCAGCCTTCGTGATCGAGCCCCTGGTCAGGTCCGTGAATGAATTCATGTCACGCTTCCCCTTCACCATCACTGGCGGGCAGAAGAGGGCCGTCGATGCCATCCTTGGCGACTTTGGGCGAGAGGAGGCTATGACTCGTCTGCTCGAGGGCGATGTCGGCTCCGGCAAGACCGCGGTCGCGGCCGTAGCGGCCTTCGCGGCAGTGACCACGCGGCCGAGCCTGGTCAAGCCCGACGGCACACGCGTGCCCCAGAAGTTCGGAAACCTCCAAGTGGCTTACATGTGCCCCACCGAGATCCTGGCAAGTCAACATTTCGAATCATTCATCAGCTATTTCTCATACCTGGGCATCAGGATTGGATTGATAACTTCATCAGGTTGCAGGGTATTCCCATCAAAAGTAAATCCGAAGGGCTGGACAGATATTTCCAAAACTCAACTGCTCCAGTGGGTAGCAAACGGCGAGATTCCCATCCTGATCGGCACACACACCCTCATTCAAAAATCCGTACAATTCAAGCACCTAGCATTCATCATCATCGACGAACAACACCGTTTTGGCACCCTCCAACGCGCCAAGTTATTGAAAAAGAACCAAGAACAAGTCGGTGGCGTCAATCCTGTCCCGCACTTACTTTCAATGACAGCGACTCCCATCCCTCGCACGCTCGCCTTAACTGTTTACGGTGATCTAGATCTGACCTTGCTTGATGAGTCGCCCGCCGGAAGAAAACCAATAATTACCGAGATCGTCTATCCGACCAAGCGCGACGAAGTCTACGGCAAGATCCGCCAGGAATTGCAGGTCGGTCGCCAGCTCTATGTCATCTGCCCGCGCATCGATGAGCCGGATCCCGACAAGGAGTCGACCCTGAACGCCAAATCAGTCAAGGAAGAAGCTAAACGCCTCAAAAAAGACGTCTTCCCGGAATACGAGATCGGCGTCCTCCATAGCCGCATGAGTTCCGCCGACAAGGATGCCGTCATGAATGAATGGAACGCCGGCAAGGTCAACATCCTCTGCTCGACTTCCGTGGTCGAGGTGGGAGTAAATGTGCCGAACGCTACCGTCATCATCATCGAAGGCGCGGAGCGATTTGGGCTAGCCCAACTACACCAGTTGCGTGGGCGCGTCCAGCGCAGTTCTCATCAGGCGTATTGTTACTGCTTCGCCGAGACGACCAGTGAGAAGTCCGTCAATCGCCTGAATGCACTCAAAACAGCCAAGAATGGTTTCGAACTCGCTGAAGCAGACATGGCCCAGCGCGGTGCGGGCGAACTCTCCGGCGCGCGTCAGTGGGGCGTTTCTGATATCGCCATGGAAGCGCTGAAAAACTTGAAACTAGTCGAAGCCGCCCGCACCGAAGCGGTGCGCATCATCGCGGAGGACGGCGATCTCAAGAAATACCCCGGCCTCAAAGAGTCGGTCGGAAAGATCGAGAAGACGATGCACGAGGAGTAACAAAAATCCCCCCGACCTGCCAACAACTTGGCCAAGGGTCAGAGGGATTGAGGGCCAAAGGCCCAGTGCTAATTTGCGAGCATCAGTTGCGGAACCACGACCCGATGACGGTACCCGGCGTTCCACACGAGGTCGTACGAGAGCCGGTAGGCATACACCCTGAGCCTCCCGTCGCCGAACACGCGCACGCTGGCAACGAAGAACTCGTCACCGACCTTGAACAAGAAGAACGTGCCATAGCCGTCCGTGCGAAGCCACTTGCGATGCTTCTTCACGAACTGGATGATCTGGGGCTGCGTGAGGCAAAGACTGTTGAGGTCGTTGCTCATGCCGCCGAAGATCTGAGAGAACGTGCCGTCCTTGATCATCTCGTGGACTGCGACGTCCATTTTCCCTGTCGCGGGGCTCGGAACATCTGTGCCGTAGCTCTTGAAGTCCCCGTCGAGGTAGCCGGTGAAGGTCGCCTTCGCTTCCGCGATGGTGTCCTTCCCGTCCGTCTCGTCGAGTTCGAGCACTTCGGCGCCGGAGATAAGCTTCACGTAGCCGGCGATGTTCTCGGCCAGCTCCGCGACCAACTCCTTGACGAACGTACGGACCCGGACGGAGATCTTATCTCCCTGACCGAGCAACCGCTGGAAGTTCGCCGCATTCACGACACCGGAGCTCGAGAGCTCCTCGATGGCCTGTTCCGCGCCCTTGCGGGACGCGTCCTTGACCACGTTGACGCACTGTTCCTTCTGACCAACACTGATCGATGTAATCGATGTTTTCATCGTTATCATCCTCCATGTTTATTGTTGATGTGTGGTTACTGAAGTTCGCCACAACGGAGAATGCCCTGAGAATAAGGCACTTTCTGTCGTGGCGAATACAAATTAGGGTGTTAAGGAACTTACTTTGGTATTATACTACTTTTGAGTGTATCTGTCAACTTATCCGCCCCCTTGGATTCTGGGGGATATTATAACTGTGCGCGCGGAGGGGCTCGAACCCCCGACCAATCGAGTATAAGTCGACCGCTCTACCAACTGAGCTACGCGCGCATGCGTATGTATTTCAATCCTGCCCTAATATATAAGTACATATCCTTATTCAAATAAAGCACGCTGCAAGTGCCGTGTTTGAAACCAGACCTGTAAGTTATATCACATAATAGACTTTTTTTGATGTACGGTCTACGGAATCTAGAGAGAGGAATTTTTAGATATCCTGCCCAAAATTCCATCTCTTTTTTAACATTCATGTCCTTATACAGGTGAAGCACAACAGTCAATTTTTCATTCTTTATTCCTAGTTGATTTAGCCAATGAACAAAGAATCTAAGGACATCCGGATCCGTATTGGTCACAGCCGTTGTACAAGAGGCTGCCTTAGTACCCTCTCCCCAATACAGAAAAAGTCCAGCAATCAATATCTCACGCCTGGAGAACAAACCAAGCTCCTTTTGCACCTCAGATAAAACCCGCGACTCCTCTTTTTCCCTCTTCATTCTCATCGTATTACGGAATCGTTCGATACGTTGGGGATTTCTGCCGCGCAACAAATCGATCTGGCTCTTTGTCAGGGGCATCTCTCTAAGCCACAGACTTAATGTTGATTTACTAATATCAACTTTCTGTTTGATCTGACTGTAGCTCAGGCCTTGCTTACGCAAAGATAGAACTATTTTTTTGTCTTTATTTTTTGAGATCACGAACCTATGATAACAAATCTAGTGAACTATTTCTATAGTTTTGATACTAAACGAGCTTTTTTTGCTTCTTCACGACAATGCCATTGGCGGCCAAGAGAGTCTCGTATTCTTCCCTCTCGATCGTCTCTGTCTCGATGAGCCGCTTGGCCACGACTTCAAATGCCTTCTTATGTTTGGTCAGGACTTCCTCGGCTTGGGCTCGTGCTTCGGCCATGATGCGGGATATTTCACTATCAATCTCCCCAGCGACCTTGTCGGAATAGTCGCGATCATTCACGCCCATGCCGAACATCACTTTGCCGGCCGGAGATTCGAGCGCCACCGGGCCGATCTTCTCAGACATGCCGTATTGCGTGACCATGCTGCGAGCTAGGGCGGTCGAAACTTGCAAGTCGTTGGAAGCGCCGGTAGTCATGTCGCCGAAGATCATCCTCTCGGCCACATAGCCGCCGAGCGAGACCGCGATATCATCCAAGAATTCTTTACGCGACTGGAGGCGGCGATCTTCGAACGGCAGCTTGAGCGTATAACCAGCCGCACGTCCGCGCGATATTATCGATATCTTATGGACCGGGTCAGAGTTGGGTAGGATGGACGCGACGATGGCATGACCTGCTTCATGATAGGCCGTGATCTCTTTCTCATGCGGCGACAGGACATGGCTTTTCCTTTCAGGACCCAACATTACTTTCTCAATAGAACGGATAAGATCAAACTGACCGATTTTAGTACGCCCTTCACGAGCCGCAAGGATAGCGGCTTCGTTTGTAAGTGAAGCTAGATCTGCACCAGAAAAACCTGGGGTCCTTTCCGCGACAACTCTCAAATTAACGTCTTCAGCCAATTGTTTTCGGCCCGCATGGATCTTGATGATCTCCTCGCGATCATTTCTATCTGGTAGATCGATCACAACGCGGCGGTCGAAACGGCCCGGTCTCAAGAGCGCGGGATCCAAAACATCCGGCCTGTTTGTAGCGGCCATAACGATGACCTTCTCATTGGGCTCGAAGCCGTCCATCTCCACGAGGATCTGGTTGAGCGTCTGCTCGCGCTCGTCGTTGCCACCTCCATATCCCCCGCCGCGAGTGCGGCCGACAGCGTCGATCTCGTCCACGAAGACGATAGCCGGAGCCGTGCCCTTGGCCATCTTGAATAGGTCGCGCACGCGCGAGGCACCAACGCCCACGAACATCTCCACGAATTCCGAGCCGGAGATCGAGAAGAAGGCCACGCCAGCCTCGCCAGCGACTGCGCGCGCGAGCAAGGTCTTGCCGGTGCCAGGCGCGCCCATGAGCAAGACCCCCTTGGGGATCTCGGCGCCGATATCGATGAACTTTTTGGGATTCTTGAGGAAGTCCACGATCTCCATGAGCTCTTGTTTGGCTTCCTTGGCACCGGCCACATCCTTGAAGGTGATCTTGACCCGCTCATCATCAGGCAGAGTGACGCGCGCCTTGGACTGACCGAACGACAGCGCCGCCACGCCGGCCCCCTTCATCTGACGCGACATGATCCAGACGAAGAATACGAGCAGGAGGATCGGCGCGAAGAACGGCGCAAGCTGTCCGAACCAGAACAAGAAACCGCCGGGCTCCGCCACGGTGATCGTAGTCGTGCCGAGCTCCTTGGACGTGATGCCGAGACGGGCGAGCGAATCGGTGAGAGAGGCATCCGATTCCTTCTGCGCGGTCTTGGTCGTCTGGTCGGTATATCCGGCAGTGATCGTCGAATCTTGGACGGTGAGCGAAAGGATCAGTCCACTCCTCAAATCGTCAGCAATCGTCGAGAGAGGCACGGAAGGGACGACTTCATTCTGGCCGGAGAATTGGGAATAGATCCCAGTGACCAACAGGAACACCAGGATGACCGTGGCGATCATATTGATGAAGTTCCAGCGCGGCGCCTTGAGGCCGCGATTGCCCTTCTGGCCCTTCTTCTGGGGCGATCGGCGCTTGTTCTGGTTGGGATTGGCCATATATGGAGGCATAATCAGTGATTATAGCCATAAGCGAGGATGAGTAGCAACTCGTTGATACGGCATCCGAGCGCCGTGGCTAAACGGAGCGAAGCGGAGTATACAGAAATGAGGCCAAATTGAAAGAAAGTCCAAAAAGAAAACAACCCCGTGAGGGGCCGTTTTCTTGAATAACGTTCCGGAAAGTTATTTGCAGCACTTGCACATCTTGCCTGCGCCGAAGAGGATCAGGAGGATCGGCCAGGCGTAGGACACGACGCCTTCCGAGAGCCAGCCGAGCGCCTGCAAGAGGAATGCGACGCCGATCAAGACGATGCAGACCGGGGCGCACTTGTGACACTTGCATACGCAGTCCGAGCAAGTCTTTGGGGCTTCTTGTGGGTTCATATGATTGAAAATATGTTTTACGACCTTTATGATTAACACGATGATTATAGCATGTCTGGGGGATACCAATAGTAAAGCCGGTTCCCATGAACCGGCTTTGTTATTTTCTAATCAATTTTGAGGAGTAGCGATCCCGTGGTGGAATCCGCAAGCGTCCTCGTAGCCTTCCGGGGCGGCGATTACCTCCCACAGAAGCACTGCGAAACCGAAACAAAAGAGCCATTCAAGGAATCTCACAATGCCCTTACTATATCATAACTTACCTGACTGACTTATACCCACCACGTACCCCCTTCTTGGACAAGACGATCTGCCAGAGCTGATTCTTCCTGGCACGGAATGAGCCGGCGCAAGACAGAAGATAATATTTCCACATCCGGTAAAAACGATCTCCGTATTTCGCCTTGAGCGAAGGCCAAGCGGCGTCGAAGTTTGCAAACCAATGCATGAGCGTAGTGTCATAATCCGGACCGAAACTATGCCAATCCTCGATCACGAACAGACCTTCCGTGGCCGACATGATCTGTTTGGCCGATGGGAGCATCGAGTTTGGGAAGATGTATTTCTCGATCCAGGGCTCGGTATGAGACACCGATTTGTTACCACCGATGGTGTGCAATAGGAAGAGTCCGCCGTCTTTGAGCGAGCGGTGGACGACCTCCATGTATTCTCGATAATTCTTCTTGCCGACATGCTCGAACATGCCGAGCGAGACGACATGGTCGTACTGCTCCGTGACATCGTGATAATCCTTGAGCTCCGTCTCGACTTGGGGCGTGGCCTTGCGAGCATTGGCCAGATCCGCTTGTTCCTTCGAAACAGTAAGGCCGATACATGCAGCGCCGTACTTCTCGGCCGCGAAGTTGATGAAGCTCCCCCACCCGGAGCCGATGTCGAGGATCTTGTCGCCCTTCTCGAGGCCGATCTTCCGGCACACCAGGTCGAGCTTGGCTTCTTGAGCTTCGTCTAGGGTCTTCGCCCCGTTCCAGTAAGCGCAAGTGTAGACGAGGCGCTTGTCGAGCATAGCTGCGTAGAGGTCGTTGCCGATATCATAGTGATGCATGCCGACCTCGAAGGCCTTGGACTTGGCGTGGTTGAAGATCTTGGCGCGCAGATATGTCATGGCCACCACTATATTCCTCTTGACCTTGCGGTCGAGATTGGCAGAGAGCACCTTGTCGAAGAACTGATCGAGGGCCGCGGCGTCCCACCAGCCGTCCATGTAGGCTTCGCCGAGGGCCAGCGACCCGCCACCCATGACCCGGTCATAGAGGGCCTCGTTGTGGACTTGGATATCCCATGGCCGATCGCCGTCGATCTTGATATCGGCGAGGGCGAGTAGGTCGGAGATAGTGGTCTTGGCTGACATGATGAGTCCGATATTACACCATTGTATGCAAATTGCCATCCTCGTCCACCGGACCGAATCTCCCACGACCTTATGGTTGGGGGGTTAATGAGCAGCCAAAGCTAGTTTAGATGTTAGTAGCAGTAGAATTGGACTCTTTGGCGATAAGTCTGTTCCAGATCAGTTAGAGAACCCTGAACTGCCGTATTAAGGCTCTTCTGTGCTGTTATGCAATCCGGACTATCAATTGCAGAATTGGACATTTGTTGCTCACGCTGGGGAGTCATCGCCTCGTCTACGTAAAACATAAAGGGGGTGCTTGTCTTTCCGCTTGAATTAACTACATACATGTTATACCTATCGGGCGATATATTTACATCAGCGAGTTTAATATAAACCGTACTGCTATCTCTATCAAAAATTGGGAGATTGATAGGGATATCCGTGGTTCTTAAATTAACTGGAAGGATATATGCGGAAACTGCATCCGCCAAACCGCGTCCAGAAATAGTAGTATTCACCGAGTAGCCCATGCCGCTGACAGAAAATATTATCGGGGGGAGCGAGTTATATTCTAATAGGAGAGCACTGTACTGAGATAGAGAATCAGTTAACTGTTGTTCTGTTGGGTAGTTAAAATTGTAAAGATTTGCTATCTCTGATCTTATTTTACTGTCAATAAAAGAGAGTCTCACCCTTATTGAGTCCGAGCCGGCAATTCGTGATAGTGCGTCCTCGACACTGTTTTTTAACGAACTCATTTTTGCCAATAGACTATTTTTTGTTTCGACTGATACTTCTCGTTTCGCCAGAACGATTGATGTATTAGTTTTCTGTGTCTGTTGAGCTGGCACAATCGTGGTTTGAACAGATACTGTGGGTGGAATCACTTTGGCGGCTTCCTTGGTAAGGCTGCTTCGTGTCGTAGAAGAGATTTCTTTGACCGCATTGTCACCATAAACAGTCGTTGTGGATATTGGTGTGCCCGTACTATTGCGAGGAGGTGACGAAAAAATACCCCATGAGAAAGGGTTCCACCAGGATGCAAATGCAAACGAAGGAACAAGTAACGCTATCAGGATTAAGATATATAATCTTCTCATAAATAAGTGATTCTCTGGCTCTTACAATTCAGCATACAACTAAAACAATGAAAATCAAAACTGCCTTTCGGTGGTTAGATTATGGTGGACATGGTGAGCCAAAGTTGGAACCAACTGCATCCTCTGGTTTTTGAGAGCTATGACATGATTACATTATATAACCGTAAGTTTCAGGCCCAGTCCAGAAGAGACCCTTTGAAGAAACGAGAGGGTTGGATTTGTCCTGCCTGATTCGAAACGTGCAAGAGCCGACTGAGCAATGCCTAGCCTTGAAGCCAACTGCTTTTGAGTGAAGCCTTTCTCTATGCGAGCCTTCACAAGCGCATTGTATATCTTAAATTCAACATCTAGGCTCTCATAAGCCTTTCTGTTTTCGGGATCTTTAAGAAACTCATCTCTAAATTGCTTGTGTGTTTTCATAATAAGGCAAGTATAACATATATGTTATATCATGCAAGCTTTACTACCTCCTTATGAGCCCCTCGAGCGCTATCGATGTCTCTACTACTTATTTTCCAAGCCTTCTTTACAAAACCATGAATAATGTAGGCACTATTTTTATGAAACACATACAGTATTCTAACTTTAACTTTTCCGTGGGTTCTAAGTTCAAACAAACCGCCTCCGAGACTTTTTGAATCAGGCATACCAAGTAAGTGCCCATGCTGTTCGAGAAGATTGATAGAATTTATCACACGAGAAGCCGCCAGTCGATCAAGACTTTTGATAAGCTTCTCTGCCTTGTCATTCCAATAAATAATTTCCACGCAGGCATAATACTCCTGTTTCTTGTGTAGGGCAAAAAGTGGTGGAGATGCCGGGAATCGGTCACAACTCTCGCTCGACCAGTCTCGCTCGGTCTCGACCCCGGCTCGCGGCCTCGCCTGCTGGCTCGGCATCGCTCCGCCTTTCTTCATCCCGTCATCTCTTCCAGACAGACATGAAAAAAGACCCGCAGCAGTGCGGGCCATTTTTCATGTTGTGGAATGTATCGGGACGTAAGGAAAACTCAGTGGTATGAGATGGTGCAACAGATATATTTTGAATACGTTGACTTACCAGACACAATAATGATCCATTAACTTAAATCATCACTTTCAATCAAATCTTTCATCTTATTGTAGGCATGAATTACTGTCGTATGATCCCTGCCCATGATAGTGGCGATCTTTGGAAAGGATAATTTCAGCTCTTTGCGCATCAAATACATGGCTGTATGTCTAGGTAACACCAGATCAGCTTGTCTCCTGTTGCCTATCAAGTCCTCAACTGAAACATTATAATTCTGTGCAGTACTTTCCAGGATGGAATCAGTGCTCTCCTTTATTATCTTCTCCAACTCTGGACCCTTTGCTCTTATTTCAACACCCTTAACTTTATCGTCAATACGATTGACCTTGGCTAAACCAGCCTTGAATAATTGCTCAATTCTCTGGCGAGACAAATGTAGTTCATTTGCAATCTCTTGATAAGTCTTACCCCCTTCAAGTCTTTGTTCCAAAACAAGGCGTTCATTTTCATTGAGAGACACGCCACTCCTATCTGGCTTTAATAAATATGTTTGAGCTCCTAGGATTTGTGAATCCTTTTTTGCATCGCTATTAGCAACATCCTCAGACATTATATCGGCAAGTTGTTGCGCGAGTTTATCTCGTAGAGATATAACCTTTTCTAGAGATAGATTGTTTTCTTTCAAGAATACCTCAACAATTCCCTCAGTTAAGAATATGATGTGATAAAAGATATCGGGTTTCTGTAGTACTTTTAGAATACGATAATGTGTATTCAATATCACCATTATTGTGTGGGTTTCCTTGTTAAGATACGCTTCTTTTGGCACTGACTCATCAAGCACTCCCCAGTCGTAATCGAAGCGGTAACGATGACCAGCGATGTTAATAAAACGAACCTTATTGGGCTGTGTTTTATTCGGTGTTCTGGTCTTGGTGTCTTTAGGAATATTCTCCACGACGCCGACTTCATTTTCTGGATTTGCTCTTTGTTCCTGCTCACCGAGTTCTCCTGTTTCATCTCTCTTCTTTACCTCTGCACCGGGAAAGGCGAGCTCCTTTAGCTCGTTAGTATTATTTAAAGCCTTTAAGATATTATCCTTAAGAGTTTCTTTGATTTCTCGTGGTAAGTCTTTTATCTTTTCTTCCTGATGTCGCTGTTGAACCTCAGCAAGTATCGGTTTCAGGTACTCACTGAACTTCTCAAAGAATTCTATGTAAAATTCATTTTCAGTCTCAAATTCCCTCTTATTGATTGTCACGGGGAATGGATCCATATGGATTTCACCTGTTATTGCCATTTTTGAGGGATGGTACACATAGCCCAACTTCTCATTTACTCGGATCAAACGCTTATATCTATAGAGATTAAAACCACTACGTTCGACTGAACCGACCTTGAGAATACCAGTCCAGCCACTTATTGTGTCCCCATTACTAAGGGTAATTGAGAAGTCCTTTTTGCTATCTGGGAAAATATCAAAAGGCTCCGCTTTCACTTTTTCTCCATTAATCCTTAACACTACCTCGCCATTGGCAATGAACGGTGAAAATCTTTCACTCAGATGTTGCTTGATAACCTCAAAAAAAGTCGCATAAAACTTAACCTTAAGCTTTTCTATTTTAATTCTTGTAAATGACTTCTCTCTATCTGCACCTGTCTTTATATTTATTTCAAAATCAGCCCAATCGCCTTTTTGAAGAAACTCATCCTCATCAAAGACCAGAATATACTCTTCATCATGCCCTTTCGGTGAAGTTTCAAGAGTAAATCTCTTACCCAAGCTCATACAGGATGCTTTTAACCCTATGCCAAATTGACCTAGATCGCCATCCCTTTTTCTCGAACTTCCCAACTTGATACTATTGGCAGCCACATCTTCACTCATCCCTACACCATTGTCCTCGACTGTAATGCTTCCATTCTGCTTATCAATTTTAATACTGATCTCTACTGCGCCGTCACGAGCATCAATAGAATTATCAATAAGTTCAGAAAGTGCCTGCGCTACTGTATATCCAGTTTGACCAATTTTAGGAAAAAGACTTCTATCTGGGGTTATATCTATTTTTTTGGTTCTGGTAGACATGGACTTAGAGTTTAAAATCTATTTTTACCTTAGGGTAATGGAACTTTGATTTTGCATCGCGCAAAGATCTTTCTATTGTCGAAAATATCTTATTGATCTCATCCTCAGCATAATCATAGGCACTTCGGTTAGCACAATTGCTAAGCACTTTTAAGCGCCTTAGAACTTCATTCGTCCTTGTGGTTGCAAGCCTTTTGAAACGCTCCCTTTTTTCTTCTTTCTTTGCCATATTGATACTGGTTATACTAATGGCGTAAGGATAGCATACCCTTACTTTTTTAGCAACACCCTACAGGTAAAATGGCCCTCCCTCTCAATATAGGAACAGGGGGGACAAATTGGTATGAAATAGTACAGCCTGTATATATAAATATGCCTTTAGATACTATTGTTAGCTATATTTAAACTTAGTAATTAACTCTTTGTAATCTCTTTCTAGATCGGCGAGAGTGGGATCTGGTACAGGGTCTGGTTGTGAATGTCTATTACACCTTCGATTTGTACTACGATATAGTTCGGAAATCTCTTCGACTCTTTCTTTGGTAATAGACTCGGTTATATTGATGAGACTCTCCATTCTGACATTTGATCTGAACTTACCTATTACATCTCCAAGCAATCTTATACCCGTGTATGATTCAAGATACCTACTCATGACACAATATACATCTCCAATCCTGTCTGGATCTACTGAACCGACTGTTGATTTAAGTGTTTCGACACCAGACCTCATCTTATCAAAATCTTTCTTCAAATCACTTTCACCTCCGATAATAATATCCTTATCTATGTGTATTTCTGTACCGAGCTTTTCAACCTTATTGACCTTTTTATCCTTGCCAGAAAGGCCGGCTATAAGATCATTTAGAAAGAATATATTGTGAGTAAAAACCAACACCTGATTCCCATCTTTGGCTAGTTTCTTTAACCTTTTCGCAACATATTCTATGTAATCTTCGTCGAGACTATTTACTGGATCATCAAATATATAAACATTATTACCTCCTCTTAAACTACTCTCAGCGAGGAAATCAGCTAATGCATGGATTTTCTTTTCTCCATCGCTAAATATTTCACTTAACCGCCTATCACCCAGGGCGTAGACTCTCTTATTAACTCCATCGGGAGTCTTGGTCTTTATTGACCAGAAAGTAGGGGGTGTAAAATTCAACGATTTGTACTCTTCAACTAGACGGTCTTTAAATTGCTTGAGGGTTGCTTGTTCAGAAAACCTTGACTCCAAAAGACTTGTTTTTCTCTTAAGGTTTGTAAGATCTCCATTGCGTAACTCAATAGCTCTGAGTCCATCTTTTAGAGTATTGAAAGCCTTGATGTGCTTTTTGTTTTTGACAACTTCTTCACGATTAATCAGAGGATCTATTTCGGAGGTCAATTTTGAGATCTTCTTAGTCTTTTCAGATACAGACTTATCCAGTCCTTCAATTTGATTTGCAAACTCGGCATCAATTCCACTAAGGTCAACGATAAGATTAGCGATCAGATTCTGGCTATTCCTATCTGAGGACATCTTTTTAAAAGATTCCAGATTTGCTCTCTCTTTTTTTAGAAAATCAACCACTCGATCAAGCTTGTCCTTACTAAGAACTTTCTTAATCATCTTGATCTCCGATTGAATATCTACCATCTCCACAGAAAGACTTTCTATGGAAGCTATGGCCGTATTTAGTTCTTCAATGTAGTTTTGATTCTTTATTATGAAAGGTGCTCGGGGATTTTCGTGTTTCTTCTTTAATTCCGAATACTCTCTGATCAGTTGCTTTGAATCTGTAGAATCAAGTTCTTGTCTACAGTATGGGCAGGAGTCTTCTGAATACCTCTTTGCCTCCGTGGACGACAAAGAATCTACAAAATCTTGACCTTTGTTTATGAATTCTTTCCAATAGAAACTATTTATCCAATCTGGTGGTAATAATTTCATTAACTTCGCCAGACCCTTTTCCTTATAAAGCTTCTGAGCTTCCGTCAGATAAATAATGTTTTGGTTCACCTCTCTAAAGAAGATATCTTTAAACTTATCTCCTCCTTTTTCGTCACGGAGAACAGAAAGGGTATCGTTTACTATCCTCTTAGCGTTTCTCAGATTTTTTATAGTTGCCTCTGTATTCCCCTTTTCAAGGATCTTTATCTGATTTATGTTTTTATTAAGTCTTTCTTTTTCTGCCTTGGACAAGGGCTTTAGATCCAAAAAACTCCTTTTTATTTTACCTGTATCATCTAGCTCGGTTAACACAAAAGGTGTATCCCCTTCTATAACCTCTTGTGTTGAAGCCAGTTTCTCCTCATCAACAGACTTCTGTCTTGATAATTCATCGCCCACTTGATCATATAAATCATGTAAATAACTAAAACGCTCAACTCCCAAATGAGCTATGGTGAAATTATTATCTTGGTCCTCATCAACCAAAACATTCGAAATTGAGCTATCAAAAATTGCGCAGCTTGACGGTGTGCATGTAGTCCCTGTATTCCAAGTGATTTCCTTTTCCTCGTCATCAGATAAACCAATGTATGTAACTAAACACGAACTTTCTTCTTGATTGTCAGTAGCTAAATTAGGATATATTTCTCTGCAGTCTTTCCCCAGGGCCTTACATAGACAATTATAAATCGAACTCTTTCCTGATCCATTCTTTCCATAAAAAATATTCAGGCCTCCCTTAAATGTTATGGGAGTTTCAGAACTTAACAATCCAGCATTTGAGACTTCCTTAAGTGAAGTAATCCTCTTGATATCATATGTGTCAGCTCCTTCGATATCTTCTGCGTCAGTTCCAGAATCGGATCTTTTCGGACCACTCTTTCCACCGGTGATCTGTTTAATGGCCTTCTCAAAATCTTCTTTAATAAACTGTTTACTGACAATTACATCAAAGGCAGGGGCTATCCATTTGGGGGCTTCTTTATACAAGAGACTTTCCTTTATAAAATCAATAGCTGTCTGCATTGCAGTTAATGATGGCATATTTGAAGATATTAAAAAACCCTATAAAGTACATCCTTTTGATTCTCGATACATGGGTATATAATCTCAGTACAACTGAATATGTAATGGCCTAAACCAGAAATGGCATGGTCTAAAGTCGTATAGGGCACAGAGAACCCATCACAGGGTCGCCTTATACGCCATATCGGGAAACTGGTATGAGAGACTTCGGTCTCTACCTGTGGTGGGCTTTCTGTATTCCCCACCATAGAATTATCAATTTCTCAAAAACAAATGGAGAAAAATATTCTGGAGAAAAAGAAAAAGGGATATGGTAGGGCATTCTTTCTACTACTGATAGCAACCTCAATCCTAAACAGAGGTGATGAGCTGATTATCAATGGTGGTGGAGGCCTTCGTCCGTCAGAGGCCAATCTACTTATGACACTAGAGTTTCTGGTTTTTATAGCAACAATATACTCGGTATTCATGTGGTTCAGGATCAGGAATAAAATAAAACACCTCAATGATTAAGCCCAGGATCATATTATATATACTAATCTTCTTGGCTTTCTTCTACATTCTATCCAACAGATATCATTTTATGCATCTGGATGGCATGTTTGTAATAAGATGCAATACGATAACTGGAGGATGTGTTCATTACAGAGCTAACCCTCGATGAGAATTAAAGCTGAAAAATACGGATATCTTTTTTGGATGTTAAGCATCTATTTTATCAACCTAACAGAACGGGTTATTAAGGGTGAATCTTTGATAAAAAGAAGGCATGTGAGATCCGTTGCGAGATTCAATATGTTTCTTATGTTCAAAACGCTCCTTATCGCCATGAAGTGGAATGAGATCAGATCAGTAATTTCACTATCGTCGATGGGACTTTATAAAAGGCGTGAATCAAATGTGGCACAAACGAGATTGTTTGTTAGATCAACTCGACCAACCGAATTAAGTCAACATGGGCTAAGAGAGGATGATCACCACCCTCTCGATGAGTTCGGATCTTATATGACTTACATAGATTATAGGTGCAAGAAATTATTTCCTCGACTAAGAGCGATATACGCATGACTAAGAGACTAGAGGATATTCTTTCAAATGCAGGATTCGGGATATTCGTTATCGTGATCGGAGTTCTCACCTTCGCATCATTTTCATACCGTTCCGACAATATGGACATGACATGTCAAATCATAAGAGAGAATATTGATAACCCTGACTTTAAAACTGGAGAATGGGAAAGGAACACCTTGTTACCAAAAATATGCGGATGGAAAGATTTGAAACCATATACTACGGCTAATGATGATACTGATGTTGCTACATACTCGGCAGAGTTCAAGAGAATTGGCCACGAAATGCTCAACGACGCAGTAGCAAATGCAGAGATTCCCGGCTTTTATAAATACTACTTCACCAAAATTGAATCGACATGCCCTTTCTATGAACCTGACGGTGCAACCTATCGAGAATGTCTTCTCAATCTAATGGAAAATAAGAAAACACAGAAAAGTAAATCCGAAATCAACAATGCTGATAACTTCTGTAATAAAGTTAATGCTGAATATGGATCAGGTCTTGAAGCAGTAGAGCTATACCTCGATTGCATGATCTTCGAATTGCAGTAGATCAGGATAGGTCATATTTTACCGTCTGTCTCAGGTAACAATTAGTAACCAAATAGAGCATGAAAAACATGATTGGTTGTTCATGCTAATCGAATGAATCGTTGCGCGTAGAGGTCTCAAACAACATTTTGTGACAGTATTACTATCCTACACAGACAAGGATTCGCTAACCATGATACAAAACAGCTGTCTAGCCGCTCAAAATGCTCCCTTATAGCTCCGTTACTCCTGTTACCTAGTTACCATGTCAAAAACAGAGCTAAGTTCATTAGCGAGCATTATATACTCTCGATTTGCAACAAAAGCCCAAAGGAGTAGTATCTGCAATGCCGAAATACCATTTTTAGTAATACCGTTAAAACCGAGTTATGAGACTTGTCGATAAAAAAGAGCTAATCATCGAGCTGATCAGAGATGAACTATCGGTTGCAATAGGAGCAAACTATCTTCCCTCTCTTGAAATATCACTGCATAGGGATACTCTGCAAAAGAACAATATCGAGATCCGAGAGACAATCCAGATATTGAAAAAGCTCAAGGCTGATAAGAGAATCATTGGCTATGAAATCAGTCACTATGACGGTGATTATCCTGTCATTATGATTGAAAAGTTTTTAGTTGAGATTTCACCATCGCTTTTCATCACACCGCTTAAGAATGCTTCCAAAATAGCCGAGTTTGAATACGATATAGGTAGACATAGACTTCGCCACAAATCTAATGAGATCGACTTAACCAGGAAAAGACAAGAAAGGATTGTTGCTGAATTTGTGTTTACGAGGGACATAGGCATAAAGATTCCCATGACAGATGTGCACGATATGATAGACGAGAACAGTAAGGATAGAGTGGTCAGTGACGCAATTAGGCGTTTGAATAAAAACATACAGATGATATCAGGCAAGCAAGATCTCATTAAATGCAAGGGTGCGTATATCTGGATTGAAAAGACGGCAATATAAAAAGTGAGCCATTAAACTCTCACTTCCCTCACCACCAAATCGCTAGTATGAGCGTGTGCTTTTATCGCACCAACAAATTGACCCGATCAAACTGACCGATGAGGAGACATTGAATCTCCGAGAATATTTATCGGTGATCGAGGAAATCCACAGAGAGCCAGAGAAGGCGGAGGCGGTGCACAAAACAGCGAACCTTGAAAGCTAAATAGCTCGACGAAAATTCTTAACAATTTTTATCTCTTGTCATCATATGACACAGATAACCACTAGTAATAAATAAACATCATGAAAAAAGAGAACGACCTCAGAAATCAAGACACGAAAGCCGTGAGACCGAGGCTTATGAGTGAATCAGAACAGCAACAAGAATATAACGAGAAATCGAAGCAAACCGAGGAGATCACGCCTGCTCAATGCTTCATCAACGACATCGCACTTACTACAATAACAATGCCGAGATCTAATCTCGAAGGCTCGAAAAGCCGGAAAGAGTTTGTTGTAACATCAAACCGAGACATGTTCCCTCTCGATGATTCGACACTCATGCAAAAAGGATTCTACTCTGACAGACATCCACGAAATCTTAAACGATGGTCTCTCCAAAGTGTTAGAGATTTTAAAGCCAGAGGGATATCAATCATAACGATCAGATCGGTGTATGAGAAAATTCTGCAGCAATTCAGAACATACATCGATTTCGGAGATCCAAGACAACACCAACTCATGGCTATTTGGGTAATCGGAACATACTTCCACAGGATGTTCGATTCGTTCCCTTATATACGTGTATACGGCAATTTCGCCTCAGGGAAGACGAAGACTTCCCAACTTGCTATGGAGATGGCATTCAACGGCGAACTCACAGCGACATCATCAGCATCATACACAGTCCGAAGTATCCACGACAATAATTCTAGCTGTGGCATAGATGAGGTCGAGAAACTCGGTAGGGATAGCGACAGTCAGACACTCATTTCTGTGTACAATAGCGGCTACAAGAAGGGAGCATTCGTCGGAAAATCTGAAGTTACAAAAGACGGTGGTTGGAATCCGAAACATTTTGACGCTTACGCTCCCAAAATATTTAGTGGCATAAAGGGGCTGGCTCCGACATTAGCTTCAAGATGTATCCCCATCGTAATGATTAGAAGTCAGGATAAGGAGTTGATGAACCGTGAAATCAAAGCAAAAGATCCAAGGTTTCAAGAAATTCGAGATGATCTATACATCCTTATGATGACCCATTTCAAAGATGTCCAGGGGTCATATGACACTATCTCGGACAAGGAAATTCTAGGCAGGGAGTGGGAGCTGTGGAAACCCATACTTTCTCTATCGCTCCTCATTGACATGGATCTATTCCGAGACATGAGATCTATGGCAATCGAATCTCAGAAAGAAAAGAGGGAGGAACTTAATGACGAGATTCCAACTCCCAAGATTCTCAAACTTCTCAAGATCCATATCGAGGGTAATCGAACAGGTGATGATTATTACCCGATAGAAAGCGTGATCGACGACACCTTCCTGAATGCAGACATCAATCCATATTACGAGGATTTCAAGTGGCTTGAAACGTCTAAAGCAAAAAGTCGGTGGCTTGGAGATGAGATGCGAAAGATCGGCCTACTCAGAGGTGCCACGGTCCAAAAGAAAATCGGCATGAAGAATAGACGTTGTGTTCGATTGAAATTGGAAGATATCGAAAAGAAATCAAAGATCTTCAACGATGAACAGCCCGATACTGCTGATACTTCGTTACCGATCACGAGACTTACTGACACGGAGATTGTTGCAAGAATCTCTAACGATAAATTCGACAAACTTCCAATCAGTAAAGATGCGGAAGAAAGCATAAACGATCTATTTTCAGAGGACGAGGAGTAACAGAGTAACGGTGGTAACAAAACATACCTGTTCATAACCTCTCCTTAGATTTTGTATCATCATGTCTTAAGTTATACCTATCCCAAGTTGGGAAAGATGAAATGAGACCAAGATACATAGCTTATTGTCGAACCTCTACCGACAATCAACGGGACGAAAAAACGATTGACCTGCAGGTGAATGATCTCATGAAGTTCGCTGAGAAGCATGACTTAGAGATTATAGAGTGGTTCAAGGATGACGGCATAAGTGGAGGGTTGGAAAACAGGCCGGCATTATTAAGAATGATGAAGTTCCTAGAGACAGAAATGGATATCAAGGGAGTGATTATTTACAAGCTCGATAGACTAGCAAGGGATCTCTACATTCAAGAGGGACTAATCAAAGAACTCACAAAACTGGGCAAGGAGGTGCTTTCAACACTCGAACCAGATCTTGGAAGCAATGATCCATTCAGAAAGGCGTTCAGACAAATGCTTGGCGTATTTGCCGAGTTTGAGAAAGCAATGATCACCTTGCGAATGAAGAACGGGAGAAACAGTGCCGTAGCGAAGGGTGGATGGCATGGTGGCCAGATATACGGATACGACACCAGAAATGGTCAACTGTTCATAAACGAAAATGAAGCCCTCATTGTCAGGCGGATATATCACTTAAAACGATACATGAGATCAACGCCATCAAAGATAGCGAAGATTCTCAACAAGGAGAATATACCCACGAAGAGAAAGACAACCAAATGGCACTCTCTCACAATTAGAAACATTCTCACGAATCCGATATATCGAGGAACGATTAGATATAACAATCAAAACTATCATGGCAGACATCAATCAATCATCAGTTAAAGAATTCTTGGCGTATGTACGAGTAAGTTCAAAAGATCAATCTCGTGGCACATCTCTCGAAGAACAAAAAGCTTATGTCGAGAGGTATGCTCACAGCAAGGGTTACAGGATAGCAAAATTCTACGGTGAAACAGAATCTGCCTCAAAGACAGGTCGTCAGATTTTTGATGATATGATCAAGGAACTAAAGAAGAAATCCTATTCAGGCATCATCTTCCACAAAGTAGACAGAAGCGCACGAAATCCGAGAGATCAGGCATTACTTTACGAACTTATGCTTCAGGGGTATGAACTGCATTTCTCAGACGGAGGATTGAGTACGACCGAACCGCAAGGCAGGAATATGATCTATATGCTCTGGGGTATGGCCTCGGCATATTCAGAAAATCTAAAGGCTGAGATCAATAAGGGCATTCTCGGTAGATTGAAGCAAGGTAGAATTCCCTCTTATGCTCCGCTTGGATACAACAAGGCACAAGATTGTAAGTCAGTCTTTGACCCGAAAAGAGCACCTTTAATCAAGAGACTATTTCAAGAATATGGATCGGGTAGATATTCAGTTCAAGAAATGGTCAAAAGGGCTAGGGCGTTCGGATTAACCAATAGGGGCGGTAAATCCCTCGATAAGAACAAGATCCATGACATATTGAGGGAAACCTTCCATTACGGCCTTATAACCCACAAGAGAGGTCAATTTCAGGGTGATCACGAGCCACTAATCAGCAAGGGATTGTTCGATAAGGTACAGGGTTTTCTACAAAGGAGAGGGTTCAGAAGGAAATACACCTATCAGTACATCTTTAGCGGTGGCATACTCAAATGCCCTCTCTGCAAGGTGGGACTAAAATCAATGACCGCAAAGGGCAAGTGGAAATACTATTACTGTCGAAATAAGATATGTGAGGTGAAAGCCATTGGAGAGGACGAGGTGAGTGATCACATGCTAGCCAGATTGAGAGAGATCGAGTTCACCGATGCAGAAGTGGTGAACTTCAAGAAAGCACTAAGGACTTTCAAAATCGAGACGGAGACATCAAAGACCGAACAAATACAGGCACTCACTCTCGAAAAGAAGAACATCGAAGCACGACTTGAAAGCATGTTCCAGAAATATATGGATCAAAAGATTGATGATGAGACATACGCAAAAATGAACAAGGGCATGCTCGACAAGAAGATCGAGGTGCAAGAAAAGATCACGGCAATAGAGCGTGCCGACAGCCGTAAGTTCGAGCAAATAGAGAAACTTGGAAAACTGCTAAAAAGCCCCTCAGCTGCTTACTTAAAAGCAGATTCCCTAAATAAACGCCGTTTGATCCTTTCGATGGTGGAAAACTTCGAGCTAAAGTCAAACGAGCTATGTGTTACATGGCGAAAACCGTTCGACCTAGTGGCAAAACGGCAAAAATCAATAAAATGTGGAGATGCCGGGAATCGAACCCGGGTGCAACCGAAGCAAGCCTAACGATTCTACGGCGATAGCAGAGTCTGGTTTCTGACGACTGTGACGAGAAACTCGGCAAAATACACAGTCGCGATCTCTAAGTTTCGGGCAATGAAGTGAGAAGCTTCCCTACCCTACATCCAGGTTATGACATCACCCCAAAGTCAGGATCCCCTTGGTTAGACGCGCCTCGTTAAACGAGAGCGAATGCGAAATCACGCTCCGTGAAATACGGAGAAACGGTATTTTTGGCAGTTCAGATTTCCGGCAGATTTACGAGTTACCGGCGCTCGCGCCGCACGAAAGGATGCGATCAGCTGTCTATGCCGATCATCCCCATATGCGAAATATTCTGCTGTCAACGATCCTTGATGGTCCGGCGGATCTCACGATCCGTCTCGCGGCGCTTGGTAGTCTCGCGCTTGTCGTATTTCTTCTTGCCGCGCACTACCGCCACTGAGACCTTGATCAATTGGCCCTTATTATATATCGAAATTGGCACTACTGTCAATCCCCTACCCCCTTCCTTGTCCGCGAGCGCGGCGATCTCCTTCTTGGTCATGATCAAGCGGCGGTTGCGGCGTGGCTCGTAGTCCTTGGGCGTGTTCTTCTCCTGGTATGGCGGCACGAAAACATTCACGGCATACGCCTCCCCACCCCGCACGATGACATGTGCGCCCTCGAGAGAGCCCTGGCCCTTCTTGAGCGACTTGACCTCGAAGCCGAGCAACTCGATACCGGCCTCGAAGGTTTCGAGGATCTCATAGTTGAAACGGGCCTTCTTGTAGTCGACTAGAGTCGTCATGGGTGATATCGTAACATATAACACCATGCCTTCCCCAACCAAATGGACTCTATACACCTCCAACGACGAAGCCTGGGCTTCCATGCTCGCCGATTGCGCCAAAGCCGAGCGGAGCATCGTCCTCGAACAATTCATCTTCGTAACCGATGATTTCGGCAAGAAGCTCATCGATGTCTGCACCGAGCGCGCCGCGGCTGGCGTCAGCGTCAGATTCCTCTGGGATGCCGGGGGTAGTTTCACCTTCTTCGGCTCCAATATCGCAGAGGATCTGCGCCGGAAGGGCGTACAGCTCCTCTTCTGGAAGACGCTCATCCCCGGCTACTTCAATGTGCCGAATGTGCGCTCGTGGTTCCTGCGTAACCATCGGCGTACGCTGGTCATCGACGGGAAGATCGGCTACACCGGTAGCATGGCCGTCAAAGACAGCATGAAGGGTTGGCGCGACACCAATGCCCGCTTCGACGGACCGGTCGTCGCCGGGATGCAAAATGCCTTCGAGCGCATGTGGGCACGCGCCCGCAAGCAGAAGCATATCCCCCCGAGGCGGCTGCCGTCAGATAGTGAGTTCCGTTATGAGACCAACTATCCGATTCCCGGCAAGCGCCGTCTGTATCAGGCGCTCATCCAGGCGATTCGCGGCGCGCAGAAGTAT
>Ga0172379_10001954_pt1 | contig 38446 bp, 33 predicted proteins | sample GrowelOW334metaG_FD_119756 | JGI IMG/M metagenome (GOLD analysis project Ga0172379, IMG submission 119756) | Groundwater microbial communities from an aquifer near a municipal landfill in Southern Ontario, Canada - Groundwater well OW334 metaG | ecosystem: Environmental > Aquatic > Deep... | reverse complement strand
GAAGAATTGTGTCTCTCCACTGTCCCCTTGTCGTCCCGCGCGTCCTCGAAGCTGATTATCAATACGCCTTGCTTCATGTCGCTCTGTACCAAGCACAAACAAACCTCCGGCATCGATCACTTCCTTTTCCATTTCTTTTGTTGCGCCCGGACCGCCAAGTTTGATATCGACTCCGCGTCCCGCCATGTTCGTCGCGATCGTCACTTTTCCTTTTCCTCCGGCAAGCGCGATCACGGCACCTTCATTCTCGTGATTCTTCGCATTCAAAAGATTTGCAGGAATCCCCTCCTTCTTGAGATACGCCGAAAGCAATTCGTTCTTTTCAATAGACACTGTACCAATAAGTACCGGCTGTCCTTTGTCATGCAATTCTTTCACCTTCCGTGCGATCGCGGTAAATTTTCCATTCTCGGTTTGGAAGATCAAATCGTTGTGATCTTTTCGTTTTGTTGGTTTATTCGTTGGAATACTGACAACTTCAAGACCATACACTTCATAGAATTCCTCAGAAGAAGATTTTGCGGTTCCCGTCATACCTGCGAGTTTTGCATACATACGGAAATAATTTTGATATGTAATGGAAGCAAATGTGCGAGATTCTTGTTGAATATCCACACCTTCTTTTGCTTCGACAGCTTGATGCAAGCCTTCACTCCATCGACGACCAGGTTGCAATCGTCCGGTAAATTCATCAACAATGATAATTTCACCATCTTTCACAACATACTCTTTATCCAAATGAAAAAGTGCCTTCGCACGAACAGCTGTTTCAAGATGGTGCACATACTTGATTCCCTTGTCGGTATAGATATTCTCAACACCGAGTGCTTTCTCAGCGCGCTCAATTCCGTTCTCGGTAAGTTGGATCGCTTTCAATTTTTCATCAACGGTATAATCAGTGCCCTCTTGCAACATACCTGCGATACCGGCAAATGTCGTATATAAATTCTCAGCATCAACGGTTGGCGAAGAAATAATGAGCGGCGTTCGAGATTCATCGATCAAAATGGAATCGATCTCATCAACGATCGCAAAATTATATCCGCGCTGTGTCAGATCTTCTTTGAAATACGCGATGTTGTCGCGAAGATAATCGAAACCAAACTCGACATTCGTTCCATAGGTAATGTCCGCAGCATATGCTTCTTGTCGCGAACATGGTTTCAAAAAATCATATTGCACCTTAAAAGAACCTTCGTCGTCGCGTTTTTCGTCATCTTTCTTTTCTTCTTCAGGAGACAAATGTTTTTCATCATACAAAAATGACGACTCATGATTTATCACAGCGCTTGTAAGTCCAAGAAAATTATAGATCTGACCCATCCACACAAGATCGCGTCGTGACAAATAATCGTTCACCGTGACAACATGTACGCCTTTTTCTGAGAGCGCGTTGAGATACACAGGCAACGTTGCGACCAGCGTCTTTCCTTCTCCCGTTCGCATCTCCGCGATATTTCCTTTATGAAGTGCGATACCTCCGATCATCTGAACATCGTAATGACGCTGATTCAAAACACGTCGAGAAGCTTCGCGGACGGTTGCGAACGCCTCGGGCAAGATATCATCGAGCGTTTCCCCTTTTGCGAGTCTTTCTTTGAATTTCAGCGTTTGTCCTTTTAAAGCCGTGTCGTCAAGAGCTGAGATATCCTTTTCCAGGGCATGTATCTTCTCAACGATCGGCTTGTATGTTTTCAGCGTTTTCTCCGAAGAATCTCCGCTAAAAGGTATGATTTTGTTTAAAAATGTCATGATATGTATGTATAATTACCTCTGTTTAGAGTTCCCACATTCTAGCATAAAAACAAAAAATCCCCCAATAGTGAGGGATCTTTTGTTTGAAGCTTTCACTTCTGAAGAAATTTATTTCTTCTTTGCTTTTTTAGCTGGTTTTTTTGCAACTTTCTTTACAGCTTTTTTTGCAACTTTCTTTACAGCTTTCTTTTTTGCTACCATAATAATTTTTTATTATTTAGAGTTTAATAATTATCGACCTTTTTACTTTTTGCTAATTTTTTTCAAAGTTTTTTCGCGCAGTATTTTTTTCGCAACACTCGATCAACTTTGATACTTTAATTATCCTACAAATAAAAATAAACACCATACTTTTTTGCAAAAAAAATGTGGATAACTTTTAAAAAATTTTTATAAATTATTTTTTACAAAAAAACAATTTATAAAATTTTTTAATTTTCAATAATCAATTTACAATTTTCAAACACGAATGGCGTTTTAAAAATTGATCATTGTAAATTTATTGTAAATTGAGATTTGATCATTGAAAATTTTATTCAACGTATACCACTTCCCTCTCAAGTTCAATATCTGTTTTTTCTTTCACGCAAGAAATAATTTTCTCGGCAAACTTTTTTATTTCTTCCGCTGTTGCTCCGCCGTAATTTACAATAACAAGAGCCTGATGTTTATATGTACCAACGTTTCCTTCAGTAATACCTTTCATCCCGCAAACGTTGTCAATAAGCCACCCTGCAGGAACTTTTACTTTGTTTTCATTATCTGTTTTAAACATCGGCATAGTCGGATATTCTTTCAAGAGTTTTGTATACTGTTCTTTTGAAATAACCGGGTTCTTAAAAAAAGATCCGGCACTTCCGATATTGTTTTCATACGGAAGTTTTTCCTTTCGCGTTTCAATAATGCTATCGCGAATTTCTTGCGACGTTATCTCGGATATTTTTCTTGAACCGAATTTTTTTTGAAGATCACCATATGAAAAATTTCCCGTTCCTTTTTTCGAAACGGCGAATGTCACTTCGATCACGATATACTTCGCACCTTTTTTTGTTTTGAAAAAACTTTCACGATATCCGAAACAACATTCGCGATTCGTGAATTTTTTTATTTTCAACGTTTCAATATCAAGCGTATTCACCGAAACAATGAGATCTTTCGCTTCAACGCCATACGCTCCGATATTTTGTACCGGTGCAGAACCAACCGTCCCCGGAATAAACGATAGATTCTCAAGACCGAACAAACCGCGAACAACCGTTTCTTCAACAAGCTTGTCCCACACAACCCCGGCGCCGGCAGTAACCAAAAGCTTCCCTTTTTCTTCTCTAAAAACAATTCCCGACAATTCTATCTTAATGATCATACCTGGAAATCCTTCGTCAGAAAAAACAATATTAGAACCGCCGCCCAAAACAAAGAACGGGATATTTTTTTGTTTCACAAAAGAAACCGCTTCTTTCAAATCTTTTTCGTTCTTTACTTTACAAAAAAAGCGTGCCGGACCGCCAACACGCATCGTTGTAAAATCAGAAAGTGAGACATTTTCTAAAATTTCCATATTATTCAACATTATTGTTTCTGTTCATTCAACACCGACGGGGCGAGCTCCAAAACAAATGTCTTATGTGAGTGCGGTCCGTCGGCTGTGGATAAACACAAACCTTACAGACATTATACCCAAATAATTTAAAAAAGAAAATACCCAAATACCGTCAACAATTCCGCCAGATACGACAAACCCCACCGAAGTGGGGTCTATCGTAGACATTTGTATTTGTTTTGTTTCAAGCTTTCGCTCTCACACTCGCCATACTAGCAGATTTTTCCACTATTGTCAACTGTTCTATTTCTTTTTTAATTCTTGAAGTGTTGATAACGTATTTCTATATACATCAGGATATTTTCTTCCCGGAAAATCCTTCAAGACCTGTTCCAAAACAATGATCGCATTTTTTAGGTCACGCTCCTGCAAATAGATCGACGCAAGAGAATATCGTATTTTATAATCTTGCGGAATATCAATGGCGGCCTGTTTTAATACTTCGATCGCTTTTTCATTTTCTTTTAACTGTAAGAAAACATTCGCCAAATTCATACGCAATTCAGAGTCTTTTGGAATATCTATTATTCCCTGTTGCAATATCGCGATCGCTTTTGCATCGTCTTTCATTCTAAAAAAGACCGTGGCCAATTTAAGACGATAATCCACAACTTTTGATCCGTCTTTATCCTGTATCGCCGTTTCATATGTTTTTATAACAACATCAAGCTTTCCTTTATTTTCATAGAATCGCATGATCAATTCATCCGGAATCGGGAACGTTCCAAAAAGCGGAATGAGAATATCCGCCGCAAGTTTTTCATTTCCAAGGCTCAATGCTGCCAAAGCGTATCGTTTTGCCATTGCCTGGTTTTTTGGCGCATTATCAAAACCGATCTTATATGTGTTCAACGCTTCTTGATTGCTACCCATATTCAAATAGGAATCACCGATCGTCGTAATGATCATATCCTTCTTTGGCGAAACAAGAAGCGCCCGGTTGAGGATCTCGATCGCCTTTGGGAAATTACCAATAGTTGAAAACAAAGAAGATTCCATGATCAAATATTTTGAATCACCCGAAACTTCTTGAATTTGTTTTTCAATTTCGTTATATGCCAAACCGAAGTAGGCTTCTTTTACTTCTTGTGTTACCTTTTGGCTGCCCGCGACTTGATTTGCTTTGATCACCAATCTTTCCCTCGCCTCACCCGTTCCAAAATCATTGAACGAATTATACGAAAGAATTTGCTTGAAGATATCAAGTCCTCGTTCAGAATCAACTTGGGAATCTTGGAGTCTCAGTGTTTCAACAAGTAATCTGTTTTGTTGATATGGATGCAAATTGACCATAGCTATCATAGCGATCGTCGCGGCTCCGATAATAGAAATAATAATACCTTGATTTTCTTCATTGAAACTGTTTTTTTGAAAAGGTTTTGAGACTTTTTCAAAAAAGCGTGACAATATATTCTTCGAATCTTCTGCATCAGTACTGCGGAAATGTATATATGCAAGAACGGTAAAGAAAAGAATATAACTGGTAAGATTGTCGAACACAAACACATTATGAACAAAATAACCGGCAAGCAAACCAACAAGAAGCGCTTTTGAAACAACTTGGAAATCATCCTCTTTCTTTTTCCAAAGAGTGTGAACTGCGGCAACAAATATCATTAAATACGAGAAAAGTCCCAATATCCCGCCAGATACAAGCCAATCCATGAACACATTATGCGCACGATCATACCAGGGTTCGGCAAAATACAAGTTCGGATCATAGTACTTGTTAAAAACATAAGGAAAATTCTCCTGTCCCCAACCAAGAACCGGTCGTTCAAGGAAACCTTGATATGCCATATTCCACACAATGAAACGCGCTTTTGTTGAACTGTCTTCTATTGAAATTCCTGCAAAACGACCAAGAACCGGATTCTGTCTCACGAATGACGAGTCTTTTGCAACAAAAAATGATCCAATCAAAATAAGAATACCGGTAACACTCCAGATCGCGACCTTTCTCAATAAAATTTGTTTCTTTTCAAAAAGAGCGATAATGCCCGCAGCTAAAAAGAGTCCTCCGACAACTCCCAAAATCGTTCCTCTGGTCGCCGTATAATACAAACTCAACATTTGTATAAAAATAGCTGCAATATAGCAATACTGTTTAAAACCCCATGTTTTTATTTCTTCCTTAAAAAGATAGTATGCCGAAATAAAAATATGGAACAACATATACACCGCCAAATAGATCGGATTACCCATCGTTGCATCGGCACGGCCATTGAAGTTTGGCATTAATACATCTTTAAAACTTACAAAAGCCAAAATCACACTGGTCGTGATCATTACATGAAAAAGTTTATCCCAATCTTTCTGTGCTCGCACGACAGACGTTAAAACAATAAAATACAAGAAAGCATGAAATGTTGTTACATATCCATCCATTCGTTCATAATTGGACCAGATGCTTCTCGCCGGATTAGCACCCAAAAAGTCCGCAATACCGATCACCACAATAAGTCCCGTAATAGCTAATGTAATATTACTTATTTTAGGTCTGTATTCAGCATCAATAAGCGCAAGTGCCACCCACGCTCCAAAGCTAAGTTCAACAAGCGCTCGAAAAGCAAAATTCTTTCCCGAAATATAAGGAAAGAACATTCCGTTCACAACAATAAAAGAAATAAAAGGAAGCGCAAAAATACTTCCGAAAATGATGAGTTTAAGATACTTTTTCATGGAGTTTACTATATCACAACGATCACTTTGTAACCACTAGACAACCCCCACAAAAACGGCCAAACAAACATACAAAAAATATGGCTCTAAACAATACTAAAAAACTACCAAGATTAAACCTTGGTAGTTTTTTTGCAGATTATTTTTTTAACAATTCGGCAATACCGTCCTCGAACGAGACCTTCGGTTCCCAACCTAAGAGTTCTTTCGCAAGGCGAACATCAGCAAGCGTGTTCTTCGGTTCCAAACGAGCTTCAATATGTTGGATCTCACCGCCGATCAATTCGGCAAGACGATTGATGGAACAATTCGTTCCGCTTCCAATATTCATCACTTCTCCATGTCCCACATTCTCACCTTCCGCTGCCATCATGTTAGCACGAACGACATCTCGGACATGTACGAAATCGCGCGTTTGTTCTCCATCACCCGTGATCGTTATCGGTTCGCCATCTTGTTTTTGTTTTAAGAACTTCGCGATCACCAATGCATATGCACCCTCGGGATCCTGGTTCTTTCCATAGACATTAAAATATCTGAGCGACACCGTGGAAAGTCCGTAGACATCACTGAACATTTTACAATACATCTCACCGATATATTTTTGAAGTCCATAAGGTGAAACGGGGTTGATCGGAGTATTTTCTCCAACCGGAAGTTTTTCGACATCGCCATATGCCGCGCTCGAAGCAGAATATACAACGCGTCGAACTCCGCCTTTGTTCGCAGCGACCAAAACATTCAACAGACCGCTCACATTCACTTCATTTGCTCCGATCGGATATTCAATGGAAAATTGCACTCGCGGCAACGCAGCAAGATGGTAGACCGTATCAGCTCCCGCAATGATCTCTTCGATATCGGAATAATTACAAATATCAATTTCATAGAAAGATGCCTTCGGATGAACATTTTCTCTTTTACCTCCAAAAAGATTGTCGATGACATATACATCCTCACCTTTCTCCACGAGCGCCTCCACCAGATTCGATCCGATAAAACCCGCTCCTCCGACAACAACAATTTTTTTCATAAAGAATATTAAATATTAATTATTAACTTTACTTTAAATAAAATGATATTAAAAACATTTCACTTTTACATTTTGTTTAATTTTCAATTTTCAAATTCCAATTTTCAATAAATTTACAATGACTCAATTTCCAAAACCCAACATCATTGTTTGAAAATTGTGGTATTGAACATTGAAAATTTATTGAAAATTGGAATTTGTAAATTGAAAATTTTATAAAACCTTCACCATATATGTTCGGTCGAGTTCGTATCCCAATTTCTTGCGATAATATTCTCGCACGCCGACTCCCGCGATGACCGCCATTTTTTCGTAGCCGGCTTCTTTGGCGATCCGTTCGGCTTCTTCCATCAATCGCATTCCGAAACCGCGGTGCTGAGACTGGTCGCCTTCAGAATGGATCTTCATCAGCTGTCCGTAGGTATGCAATTCTCGAACCAATGCCGCACCTTTTAAAACTTCCAGGTTGCCTGAAAAGTTACGGGTAGCCTGTTCATTCGGTAAACGCAATCGCACAAAAGCCGCGCATTTATTCTCTTCTTTGTTCTTGTTCTCGAAACTGAGGAATATCTCCTTCCCCGTTTCCGTTTCATATTCAACGCGCGTGAGTTCATAATCATCAAGCGCAACCTCATCATTGCGCACTTCGCGGCAACGGATACAGTGACATTTCCAGTGATTCTTTTTTTGATCTTCTTCGATGACCTGACGGAGGTTCGATGTCTTACTTCCCGCCAAAATGTATGACGCGGGAATGTCGCGGATCACGCGAATGATGCGTACGTATGGCGGAATATGTTTTTTCACTTCGCACAAGATACGGATAAGTTGTTCATCCGTGTACGGAGTGAAACCTCCCTCTTCCCAGATCTTACGCAACAAACTTTTATCCAAAACAATGCACGGATAGATCTTCAACATGTCGGGATGAAAACTTTTTCCATTGAACAATTCTCGAAACATCACAATGTCCATCTCGGGCGTGCTCTTCGGCAAATTAGGCATCATATGATAGACCACTTTGAATCCCGCGTTTCGCATAAGTTCGGTCGCACGCGCCACCCCCTCTTTTGTCTCATCGCGTTTATTGTACGCGAGCACGTCATTATCGAGATGTTGAACTCCCACTTCGATCTTTGTCACACCGAGCCAGCGCAAACGATCCAATTCGTTTTCGTTGATATGGTCGGGTCGCGTTTCGATGGACAATCCGATCACGCGCACGCCAGCAGTCTCATTGATATGCTGCAACTCCTCGATGGTCTTTGAACTCTGTGGGATCTTATCAGCTTCGTCCGCAAAAAAATTATTGCAGGCACGAAAAACTTCCATAATGAATTCCTCTTGATATTTCGGATGATAGAAACTCCATGTTCCCCCTATCACGATCACTTCGAGTTTTTCGACAGGGTGCCCGTTCGCGATCAACGCTTTGATGCGATTCGTCACTTGCTGGTACGGATCAAAATCGTTCGCCAATGCGCGCGCTGCGGCAGGTTCTTTTGAAAGATAGCTCTTCGGCATATTCACCTCGGTCGGACAATAGATACAACGTCCCGGACACGCATAAGGTTTGGTCAAAAGCGACACGACTGCCACGCCCGAATTACTCCTTGTTTTTATCTTGCGAAGCAGCTGTTCAACTTCCTTTGACGGCGTCTGCTCGCCTGCAGCAACCATTTCTTTATAGAGAACCAAAAGCTCGGCATTCGTCGGCATTTTCTTCTTGTTCGTCCCGACATACGGCGCAACCTTGTCCCAAACCGTGATACTCTCGTCGCGATAGCTCACTTTCTTGCGAATTTCTTGGATCCGCGTATGGAGCGTTTCGTCGTTCAAAAGAGCGCGTTTCAGCGCCTCCAAGTCCTTTTCACTTTTTATCCCGTCGAATATCATTTCCTCAATATATCAGATTTGTGATATAGTATCCATACAGCCGCATGGCAAACAAATGAAAAAAGATACCGCCCAATCAATTCTCAAACTTGCCGAAGATGAATATGACGCGTTCGCACGGGAATTTTCCGACAGCCGCGCTTTTTTTTGGAAAGAGCTCGAATTCTTGCAAGAACATGTAAAACCAAATCAATCCGTTTTGGACATCGGTTGCGGCAACGGACGCCTACTCAATCTTTTTGAAGGAACGCCGCTCGATTATACCGGCATCGACTCCTCGAACGAACTTATCAAGATCGCTCGAAAGAATCATGGAGACCAAGGAGTCTTCATTCACGGAAACGCACTCGCCCTCCCTTTTGAAGACAATTCATTCGACGTCGTTTTTTCGATCGCGGTCATCCACCATATTCCATCAAAAGGTTTTCGAAAACAATTCGTCGATGAAGCATATCGCGTATTGAAACCCGGAGGAACAATGATCATCACCACATGGAACATTCGCCGCTGGCAATTCTTTCGCGAGCGTTTTACGCATACCGTCAAAAAAATATTCGGACTTTCAAAGTTCGACTTCGGAGACGTTATCCTCACGTTCGGCAAAAAGAAAAATCAACGTTATATCCACGCCTTCACCAAAGCCGAATTCGGACACTTGATCAAAGGTGCCGGCTTTACGATCTCTTCCCTCAAAAGAGTCGAACGAAAAAGCGGCTACTCGAACTTCGTCGCGATCGCCACGAAAAAGTGATCTGCTATTTTTTTTCGTTCAACAATCGTATCACCACACGACTCAAAGCATCCGGATCATGTCGAATCAAACTTCGTTTCAGCTTGTCGCTGGAACTTTTTTTGACGACCACTTGAGAAAGTAAATTATCGCGGACGATTTTAAAACCACCGCTTTCTTTCAGGTCATCTTTGACAGGAAATTCATACTCAGCTTCATATAAAGGAAAGACTTCTTTCGGGAGCGGAGTGTTATTGATCACCACAAGATCAGGAACTCGTCCGATATATTTCGATATCGTATCCACGAATGTTTGCGCGGTATACCCGGACGTCTGCCCGAACTTCGTCATCAAGTTCACCACATACACGATCTTTGCCGACGTCTTTTGCAAACTCTCAGACACACCTTCCGCCAAAAGATTCGGTATCGTGCTCGTATAAAGATCACCCGGACCAAGTACGATAATGTCCGCATGCTCGATCGCTTTCTGTACATTGGACGTCGTTGAAACGCGCGGTTCCAAATACACTTTTTCTATTTGTTTTTCAGAAACATGATCAAAACTCGGCTCGTCGATCGAACTTTCCCCTTTTATAATGGTTCCGTCCGAATACTTCGCGACAAGATTCGTGTTCTCTCCCGTGACCGGAAGCACGCGCCCGCGTATGCGCAAGATCTTCCCTGCGTACTCGATCGCTTTTTCCTCGGAACCCAGAACATCCGTAAGTGCCACCAAAAAAAGATTCCCGAAATTATGTCCCGAAAGTCCCGCACCTTTATTAAAACGGTACAAAAAAAGTTCCCGCAACAACTCGCGGTCATCCGTATCCGAAAGCGCCGCGAGCGCCATTCTCACATCGCCCACGGGCAAAAACCCAAATTCATCGCGAAGCCGTCCCGTACTCCCCCCATTATCCGCCATCGTCACGATAGCCGTAATGTCTATCTCATGAGCCGGATATTTCTTAAGTCCCGACAAAAGCGTAAAACTCCCCGTCCCTCCCCCGATCGTTACAATATTCTTTGCTCGTTGTTGCATATACCCTATACAACAATCAAAAACAAAAAACGGTTACTATTGTAATTTTTTTAAACGAAACTTCAAAAACAAACGATATGCCCACAATTTAGCGACCCGCCAAACGATTGCCCTATAATAAAACGGGTATTTGCCTTTATATTTTTTGATCAAAGGAACTACGATCGCCAAGGTTTTTATCTTGTCCGTCACCGTCACATTGCTATCATGAACGCGATAATTCAAAACATATTTTTCAAGATTTGCAAATTTTGCCACACAACCAAAACGCAAGAACAAATCATAATCTTCTGCAACACTCATTTCATATCCTCCTATCTTTAAAGCAAGTTCTCGCTTGTACATAACACTGGAATGAGCAAAAGGATTACGCAAAAACATTTGCTGACGAATTTCTGCATCGCTCAGCGGGTTCATATAACGTTTCTGTTCTTTACTGTCTTTATTAATGATCACGACACCTCCGCCAATCAATGCATGATCTGGATGTGACTCCAAAAAATCATATTGCAATTGCAGTTTTTGAGGATCACACCAAACATCATCGCTGTCCAATACTGCAACATATTTTCCACACGCCCGTGCAAGAGAAAAATTTCGTGAAATGCCAACCGTTGTATATTCCCCGCTACTATAAAATTTTATTCGAGAATCTTCAGAAATATATTTTTCCACAACCTCCTTGGTGTTGTCTTTCGAATCATAGTCGACAATGATCAATTCCCAGTCGGTCAAAGATTGTTTCTGCGCACTTTCGATCGCTTCTGACAAAAAAACCGCGCGATTATACGTGATCATACAAATACTCACAAGTGGTTTTTTATTTAATTTTTCTGTATTTGTATCCATGAATTCGGAATAAGATCGATTAATTTTTCATTTGCATTAAACCATGGTGTTGGAGCAACAACGATCTTTTTTTCATATCGATTAAGCCACGCACCCCACCAACTGAAACTGCTATTCGCAATGATATTATGCTTACATTTACTCATTAAAAACATTTCCTCAAAATCCTTAATGTTCGGTTGAGAAACAAAAACATCATTGGGAGCCTTTAAGTTTTTTTTCGCCCACTCAATATCATCGGAAAAAATATAAAAAACAGGGTCATCGACTTTTTTTAATATATATTCGATCGCCTTTTCATAATAAGCCAAAGTACATGGTCCATGAAAAAGATTCGTCTTGCTGTCCGAAATATAATCACCTCTTCGTATGTGCAATGAAATTGAATTCGTTTCTTCTATTTTCTTCAAAACTTCACTCGCGGACTGTGACAAAGGTGACTTTGGTATAAAATCTTTTTTAATGATCTCGGCAACGTCTTTAAAATACTTTTCCGTTTGCCAAAAACCGTCAAGATACACATTGCCGCGAATATCCATTATTTTTTCGTCAAAAACACTCGCCCGTTTTTCAACACAATGCGTTTTTTTCACCAACCGTAATTTTCGAAGGATCCTGCTTTTATAGTGCAACATATTCACTTCGTCTTCGGTGGCAAAATTCTCAACTACGTTAAAAACACCCAAAGCATACTGCCGCGGCGTTATTCCGACTTGAGAGGAAGTGTAATTTGAAACATCCAATTTCAACACATCATTATTCTTCAACGCCAAACTTCTTCCAATAGCATATTGAAACATTTGATTCCCCAAACCCCCGATCAATCTAACTATTATCATAATTATATTATTTCACAAACAAAAAACATCCGCACGCATAATTCTCATTTTTCAACATATCAACAGCCTCTTTACCAAGAACCACACCACCACTTTTTTCCGGTATCAGTGCGAATTCCTTCAGTATCAACTCTGAAAAATATTTCATAATTTGTTCATATGTGTAAATACGATGTGCGTTAAATTCTATCTTTGCTTCTTTTCCTATCGGAACAACGAACAATAAACTGCCGTCTTTTGCCAAAACTCTTTTTAATTCACCGATCGCTTTCAAATCACCTTGCGGATCCATCGGTTCACCATATCTGCCCAATCCGACATGTTCCACCACATGCATGCACGACAAAGACGTCACACTGTTATTTTCAAAAGGTAGTTTTAAAAGATCCGCCTGTAAACTTTCCAAATTATTCAAAATAATTTCCGCAGGTCGATAGTCATAAAATTTTACCGGAACAAAAGCCGAAACAATACCCGAAAAAAATAAACTGGAGGATATGTCAGTATGATACTTCGGATTAATTTCCCTCACCTTTCGTGCCGCCCAAGAGGTATGATACACATAATGCCGATCAAAACCGGTTTGTATCGTCTTATCCTTAATGCACGGATATATATCCAAAAAAGAAAATTTGAACCTACCGTCATTTCGCTTTGTAAAACGAACATAATCGGCAACAATGAATGGTGCCAGTGATAATCGTATGGTTTTTTTTATATTCTTTTTAAACTTCATATATTATTTTATGATCTCCAAAAACTTTTCCGCGGTCACTTTGTTTGAAAAGTGAGATTCCGCATACTTTCTCGGAGAAAAAACGCCCACGTTTGTCAAAAAATCATCCACTATATTTTTCAGATCCTCAAAATCCTTGAAAAATCGTCCGCACTGTTCAGTAAGATACGGCGCAGATATTTTTTCGTCTTTCCATACATGCGTGCCATATTCCCAAAAACCGCGATTCCAAACAAGCGTCGCCACATTCTTCATCCATGCTTCGCACATCGCGATTCCTTGACTTTCCGACTGTGAAAGAAATATCACCGCTTTTGATCTATCAAGCAAAGATACATATTTTTCATGTTCATACGAACCATACGTTACTATTTCGTAGAGAATATTTTTCTCGCGCAAAAGACCAACGACGTTTTGTAATAATACAGGATCTGCATTTTTTTGATACACCAAAACGATATCTTTTATTTGATCCCTTACCGGATACAGATCCACGCCTGCCGGCCATATTACAAGTCTATCTTTTAATTCCGGTTTTATACTGAGCCAAAGATCTTTAACCCACGAAGCCGGAACGATTATTTTGTCGACAAACGGATCACAAACAACTCCTCCGTGTTCATGCGGCAAAACAACAAAATTCGGACCTGCAACCAACTTTTTTACTTTACCATTTTTTTTAGCTTCGATCGCCCACCGCAGAGCCTCAATATTACGGTTTATATATATTGTATCATCGGAGCGTATTTCCGTATCTTTTACGTTGTGTTTATAAGAAAAATTCAATTCCTTCAATCCTTTTAACAAGCTGTCATCTACAACATCAGGTCCTCTTTTTCGTCCCAAAACAAACTTAATAAAAACCTTATATTTACTAAAAAATTCCTTCCAGTTAAATATCGGCGATTTTGTTAAAATAATTAAAGCCATGAATTTAGAAAAATTCCGTAAAATATCTTTTGATCATAAAAGGTAACCTTTTCAATAAGAAAAAGAATCCTTTTCTATTATAAACTTTTCTGACATAACTAAAAATAAGACCGACCTTAATACCATACCTTTTGGACATTTTGGCCTGTTTTTCATTATTTTTTTTCATATCATCATCTATCCACGATCCTGAAAAATGATGAATACTGTATGTCTTATCAGTAACCTTTAAAATATTATCGTAATCTTTTGGACAAAAATATTCTGTTGGGTATACGGTGATTCCTCCGATCGTTTGTTTACTATTGTCTTCTTTCCACCCTTTTTCTTTTAAAACAGGTGTTAAAAGACATGTTATCGGCGTCATATTCAAAACACCATCGGCATTTTCAAAACTTTTATTATGGTAAACATTTAAAAATTCAGCGATTATCTTTGAACCTTTAACGGCACCAAAACCGGAACCGGGATTGATAAGAGCTCCAAAATTTTCAGTTCCCACATAAGCTTCCTGATCCAAAAGATCGTCTAAATTTTTGATCAATTCAACATCAGTATCCAAATAAATACCCCCACTGTTCAAAATAATAAAAAGTCTGGCATAATCGGTTACAAAAGCATATTTTTTTTCTTTATATGCGATCTTTGTAAAAAGAGCGGCGTCCACATCAAAATTGCTTTCGTTCCACTCTATAATCTCATAATCTGGACAATGTTTTTTCCACGATTCGATACACTTTACCGCAAGCTCCGGTAAAGGATTTCCGCCAAACCAACAATAATGTATTTTTTTAGGGATCATAAAAATTTCTTGATAAACACCTGTATTTTTCTCAATGAACAATACGTATATTTATTGACAATGAATCGTTTAACGAAAAAATTAATACTATGATAATAACATCTCTTTAATTTATGAGGAAAAGGATCTTTTATAACACCCTCGTAAATGGCAACAATATTATTCATTTGTCCTCGCAGCTCATATCTTTCAGCAAACCTTTTCTTTCCCTCTTGCGAACGATATTGATAATAATTTTTATCATTTTTCAATTTCAACAACTCTTCCGCATATTCATCAACATTGTTCACGACTTTTCCCGCATCTCCAACACATTCAACATGCCCATTATTTATGTCTGAAAAATGACTGACTATTGGCAAACCAAAATAAAGTGCCTCGGCCATAACCGCGGAATTAACCTCCCCGTCTCTTCTCCCGTGAGCAAAAACATCCAGAGTCGACAAAAATTCATATATCCTTTCCTGCGTCTCGGCAAAAGGCAAGAATACAATATTTTTGATCTTTAATTCTTGTGCTTGTTTTTTATACAGCTCGCTGCCATTCATCAAAACAAACATCGAATCGTCAGTTTCCATTTTTTTATATGCTTGCAAGGGGATCGGCGAAAAAATATCATCACTGTTTCTCTGATACATTCCATAAACGAATTTATTCTCTATTCCAAGCTCTTTTCTCAAGTTTTGATACTTCTTATTTGGAATATCCAAAAAAAGCGACACAAAAACAATACGATCTTTGTCACCACCTCTTTTTATCCATTTGTCGGCATTCCATTTACAGATATGCATCACGCGAGAAACATTGAATTGATTGTCAACCATTCCGGACAAATGAAGCGAGTCGACTATCGGAGTATGTTTTATTTTATAGAAAGGATATTCAGGATGTCCCGCTCTTCCCGTTTGGATAATATCATACTTGCTTTCATCAAATTTTTCCCAAAAATCAGTATCGATCCAGTCGTGAGTATATGTCGACATGTCGATTGATCCAATGTTGAATTTTACAAGATTGATCTTGTTGTCTTGCATGAATTTTACCCGAAGAGGATCTGTCACCATTGGTTTGTAATCCGAATTTTTATGCAACGGATCATCGCAGTAGTAATAATCAACCTCAAATCTATCTTTCGGAAGATTTGCCGCCATTACCTGCAAAAACTTTTCAGTTCCACCGGCAGAAAGACCTCCTATTTTAATGAATGCGATCTTTATTTTTTTATTCATAATTTAAAACAATAATTTCGCAATTTAAAACAAGCAGAATATCAACGAAACAAAAAGAGGGATATAAACAAGCGCAAATAAAGTACTAAGCAATACCGTCACTGCAGCTTTTTCAGGATGAGTTCCCAATTTTGTGGCAAAAGCGATCGTGTTTGAAGCAAGAGGAACAATGGACATAACAAGCATGATCTTGTAAAGTTCTGTCGAATAAACATGGAAAAAATGAATATCGAAAAAGACGATCGTTCCAACAACAAGCGGCCATGCAACAAACTTTGCCAAAAAAGCAATCCCGCTAAAAACAGGATCAAAAGACATGCGTGTAACTTGGGACAAACCCAACCCAACAAGCATCATTCCAAGAACTGTGTATGCTCCGCGAAAACTTCCGATAATATCAAAAACAACAGTGCCCAACTGCACGTGCGAAAGATTAACGATCAATCCTACAAAAAAAGCATAAAGCGCCGGCAAGGTAAGAACTTTTTTCAACGCTTCATTTCTCGTGTAACGACCTTTTGCCACCACAAAAAAACCGAGCGAGTTTTCATACAAAATAAAACCCAAAACGGACAAAACAGCGACACCAAGGAATTTTTCTCCAAACAAAGAAAGAACGACCGGCAAACCAAAATAACCAACATTTCCCACTCCGGAGGTAAAAGCCAGAATATTTTTTTCAGAACCTTCCCAAATGAACGTTCCTATAAAATAAAACAAAAGACAGAGCAAACAAGCTAATGTAAAAAACAACACAGGAAGTGACAATGTTGAAAAATTAAGTTCCGTTGTTATCACTCCATTAAAAACAACGACCGGGGCAATGATATAAATAAGAAGTGAAGCAATCGATTCTTTTTTAACCTCCAAATATCTGCCGGCGATCCAACCCAAAAACACTATCAGGTAAAGAGGAAAAAGTTTTGCTAACAACGTTAAAAAAATAGTCATGTTTTAAATTTTAAATTTCCTCGCCTTTCTTCATTAATAATTTCATCAAAAGATGCGTCAGGATCATATGGATATCTTCTGATATTTGCATATCATTAATATTCGCATTGATGGAATATTTTGAGATCTTTTTAAGTTTACCTCCGTCATAACCCGTTATTCCAACTGTAATATTACCCTTACCATTTGCATATTCGATCGCCGCCAAAACATTCTTTGAATTACCACTGCCCGATATTCCGATCACAACATCTTCAGGATCAATAAGGTTCTTAAGTTGTTCAACAAAAACATCGTCATATGACGTGTCGTTGGCATATGCCATAATAGCAGGAATATTGTCCGTTAAAGCAATAACGCGGTGACGCACCTCTTTACCGTACGAAACACCCTTGTTCATATCCCCCGCAAAATGCGAAGCTGTTGCGGCACTGCCGCCATTTCCAAAGATAAAAACTTTTTTTTGTTTTTTCCTCGCTGCTTCCATAATGTCCACCAAATTGGTAATTTCATCACGGTCCATTTTATCGAGACTTTTTTTTAATTGCTCAAAATATGAGTTAATGATATCTTTCATAAAATTTAAAAATTAATAAATAATAGTCGTTCCGGTATTATCAAAATTGAACGGAACTTCTTTGAGATCTGATAACGCTTCACGGAGTTTTTTTTGATTCTCGGGTTTAACAAAGAAAAGCAAGAAACCTCCACCACCGGCACCCAGAAGTTTTCCTCCTTCGGCACCGTTCTTCATGGCTATTTCATAATACCCATCGATACCTGAATTGGAAATACTCGACGCCAGTTCTTTTTTCAATAACCATCCTTCATGGAGTATTTTACCAAAATTATCAATGGTATTGTTTTTGAGATCTTCTCTTAATTTATACGCAAGATCTACCATTTTTTTAAGCATTTCTATCCTTGCAGAATCACTGTTCATATTCTTTTTTTGTTCAACCAGAATAGAACCGGCAGCTCTTGTCGTACCCAAATAGAACATCAATAAAGAATTGTTCAACTCAATGTTCTTTTCTTTTGTTAAAACGATCTTTTCAACGCTCACACTTTCATCTTTGTTGAATTCAATGAAATTCATTCCTCCTATCGCGCACGCATATTGGTCTTGTTTTCCGATCGGTTCTTTCAATCTGTTTATCTCTATGTCACAAGCATATTTTGCAATAGCTTCTTTGGACATGAATTTTCCAGTATACGCATTACACAAATTAATGAGCCCCGCCGTAAATGCCGACGAAGAAGCAAGACCGGTACCCGAAGGTATGTCAGCGCTTGAATTGAAATCCACTCCCTGTATCTTATGATCCGAAAAAACCTCTCGAATGATCGGGTGCTTGATCTGCTCGACAGAATCAACCAATTCATTCTTTGAATATTTCAAAAGAATTTGCTGTCCATCAAAGAATTCGTGAATGGATAGATAAATATATTTATCTATCGTTGCACTGAGTACCGCCCCTTGATGCTTCATATAAAAATCTTGCAGATCACTTCCTCCACCTGCAAAACTTATTCTAAATGGTGTTCTGCTTATGATCATATGTTTTTTTCTAAAATATAATTAATGGCGTCATTCAATGAATCAAATTCATGATCCGGTTTACTGTCGAAATGAGTGTCCAAACCGGCATTTCCCGTCTTTAACAAAATACTTTTAATTCCCGCATTCTTTGCCGTTTGAATATCTCTTGTCGAGTCCCCGACAAAATAAGAACCGTTCAGTTCAATATTAAAGTCTTTCACAGCTTTTTCAAGCATTCCGATATTCGGTTTTCTGCAATCACAATCGATCTTCAGTTCTGGAATTTCACCTTCAAAACCTTTTTCGGGGTGATGAGGACAATAATACACCCTATCCACATACGCACCATCTTTTCCCAAGAGATACTCCATTTTTTTATGAATCTCACTTAATGACTCCACTGTGTGAAATCCTTTTGCGATCCCCGGTTGATTCGTTATGACGATCGCCAAATACTCCGACTTGTTTATCTTATCGAGCGCCTCCGAAACTCCTTTGATCAAATTAAACTCTTCCGGTTTTGTCACCGTCCTTCCTTCTTCGTTGATCACACCATCCCTATCCAAGAATATCGCCTTGCGTTTGAACTCTTTGTTCAAACGTGCAACTTTTCCTGATCTGAGATCGTTCGAGACTTTTTCCAATCTCTCAGGCGTTCCCATATCTTTTATATATTCCGTACTGCGATATGCGTTCATTCTTTTTCCTTTTTTAAGCAAAGCGGGAAAGATATCTTTACCAAAATCACTGCTTTCACCCGCTTGTATATAATTGAATATCTCCGGTGAAAAAATATACAATGCGGCATTGACCAAATTATTCAAGTTTTCATTTTCAGGATGAGGTTTTGAATGAAAGGTAACGATTTGGTTGTTATCATCGACCTCAATGAGATCGCTGTCGTATGGATGATCGTTTGGATGAACCAAAAGTGTTGCAATACCTTCTTGCATCTTTGTGTCAAACGCGATCATCTTTTCCAGATCAATATCCATTATCGTGTCCCCGTAGAAAACCATAAATCTTTCTTTAAGTATCCCTTCCAATTGTTTCAACGCCCCCGCCGTACCAAGAGGTTTTTCCTCCGCAATATATTTAATTACTACTCCAAACTTTTCACCATTTCCAAAATGATCGACAATGACTTTCGGCAGATGGCCCAAAAGAACGTATATCTCGGTGATACCATATCTTTTCGCCAATGCTATTTGGTGCTCCAATATGGGTTTTCCATCAACCAAAGCCATCGGTTTTGGAATATTCGTTAAACCCAATCGTGTTCCCTTACCTCCCGCAAGAATTACCAGTTTCATTTTTTATAATTTTCTAATGCTAAAATATTATCAATAGTCTTTTTGACCGCTTCGTTTGAAGAGATCTTTTCTTTCCACCCAAGTGCGTTTATTTTCGAAGTATCATAATTGAATTCAGGAACATCACCAACCCATCCTCGATCTCCACCCGTAAATCTGATCTTTGCCGGCAATCCCATACCATCAATGACCATTTGAGCGATCTCTTTTACTTTTGTTCTTGAACCTACTCCGACATTAAAAATATTTACTTGTTCGTCAGTATTGCTCCAGATAAACAAAAGCGCATCAACCAATTCTTTTACATAAATATACGGCTTGATCTGTTCACCATTGCCAAGGACCTCAAGTTCTTTAGGATCTTTTTTCAACTTATTGATAAAATCATAAATAACGCCGTGAGTTGCATATTCTCCTATAACATTCGGGAATCGCGCGATCCAGACTTTTATACCGTAGTTTGCGGAAAAAGAATTTATAAAAGCTTCCGAGGCCAATTTTGCGGCACCATAATGTGAAACCGGCTTCAACGGACCAAAATCCTCCGTTATCAATTTGTTCGTATCTCCATAAATTGCCGAGGTGGAAGCAAAAACGATGTTTTTTATATCGTATTGTTTTGCCATATTCAAAACCTCAAACGTAGTTTGAAATGTATTGTAAAAATCTATCTCAGGCCTTTTGTGGCTAACGGCGATATCGGAATTTGCCGCCAAATGAAAGATAACATCAAAAGTATGTTCGTCGAACAACTTCTGAAACTCTTCTTTATTCAAAATATCCCCCTTAATAAAAGTAAAATTTTCAGAAGTCCTCAGTCTTTCAATATTACCTTCCCTTCCCAAAGACAAGTTATCAAAAGCCACCACTGAATTTCCTCGACGCAATAATTCTTCACACAAATGATTTCCTATAAAACCAGCTCCACCGGTCACTAATATGTTTTTTTTCATAACATTTCAAAAATTAAGTGCTAAAAATTATTTCAATTTAAACTTTTATAATACGTATTAAAATTCAATTGAGCGTCATTATATTTTTTCACTGACACAATTGCATTTTGAACCATATTATTGTTATCTTTTTGGACCATTTCCATTAAAGCATTTTTTAATTCTTCACTGTTGTTTTTGATTACAACCCTTGCAAAACCGTTATTTTGCGCATACGTTACCAAATACGACTTCTCCGGAGCATTTACTAAAATAGGTCTACCGGAAATAAGATAATCACATAATTTCCCGGGACTTGAAGTATTTATCAGCTCGTCAAAACCCGTATCAAAAGCAAGCCCCAAAAATAAAATATCCGCTTCTGCAAATTTACTCTGAACGTCCTCCGGAACACAATATGAGAATTTTATTTTTTCATTTTCAAAAAAACCGCAATCATTCAAATATTTTGCAGAATGAGGGGTGTATAAGATAAATTCAACCTCTCGATCATCGACCGAACATACCGCATTTATCATATTTTTAACAGCACCCATTTGAGCCCAATAAACACTGCCCAAATAAACAACAGTGATTTTTTTTGTACTATTTATCGTTTTGTAGTCATTGACCGGAAGATGTTCCGGCAAAAAAATTGAATTATACACAACGACACAATCTCGCCCATACTTTTTTTTATAATGTGTTTGCAAATAATCACACATCACAAAAATATTCTTTGCTCTCTTAAAAAGAAGCGGCTCAACCAATCGAGAAACAAAACGAAAAAAGAACGGCATTTTATTATCAAGATACATGTCATAAAAAAACAAATTGAGTTCTTTTTTTTTCAACCATGAGACCAGCAACGCGGCCGAGAGAACAAAACCGATATCAGAATACACCACAATAGAATCGATCTTTTCTTTTTTAATAATTCTTAAAGCTTCCCTGCTTATTCTATATAACAATACAAAGAACAAAATGATCTGAAGGAAAAACTTGGCAAAAACATTGTCTTTTAATTTTCTTTTTATTTTGGAAAGATAATTCTCTTTTTGCGGCGCCAAATTCAATGACCAAAATTTATTTCCATAATAGTAATAGTCGACATTCAATCTGAATTTTTCCAAAGCAATGTCTTCGTTTTTGTCAGAGGTCAATAACACAAAAGAATCTTTTGGAAATTGAGATAATAAATTGAACATCATCAAGCCGGAGCCCCCCGCAGCCGGAGGGGCATAAGCTGAGATTATTAATTTTTTACCTTTTTCCCTATTTTCCATACGCTTCGCGCACCAATTTTTCACATTTTAACTGATCAAAACTTCTCGATTTTTCAAAATAACCACTCGCGATCTTTTCGACAAGATCACTATAAATTATTTCACTCGGACTTCCACCAACGGTATTCAATAGGTTTCGATCCCACTTTTTATCCAACACCATCGCCTTTTTAACATTATTATAGAGATCGTTTTCATCCAAGATCGAAGCTTTTGCAATGATGGTCTCGGGTCTTTCAGTAGATCTTCTTGCTATTACCGCAGGTACCCCCAAAATCGCAGCTTCTTCTTGAACAGTACCACTATCTGTAATAATAACCTTTGCTTCTTTTTGCAACTTTAAGAATTCCAAGTAACCCAATGGTTTTGTAATGGTGATCTTTGAATGGATCAAGCTGTCATATAATCCAAACTTTTCAAGATTCCCTTTAACTCGTGGCATTAAAGGCCAAATGACGGGAATTTCTTCGGCGATCTTAATAAGATCAGCAAGTTTAGCAGATAAAGAAGATTGTTCAGACGTATTTTCTTCTCGATGCAAGGTAACTAAAGCATATGAATCTTTTTTCAAATGAAGATCTTCCAAAACAGTATTTGTATCAGCGATAGGCAAAAATCTTTCCAAAGCATCATAAATAATATTCCCAACGACTTTCAAACGAAAATCTTCAACCCCCTCTTTAACCAAGATCTCCTTGTGTCTTGGCATATAACAATACAAAGCATCGGAAAGATGATCTATAACGATCCTGTTTTTTTCTTCCGGCATTCTCCAGTCGTAACTGCGTCCGCCCGCTTCTATATGGACAACCGGGATACCATAACGAGAAACAACGACCGAAGACAAAACACTGTTCGTATCTCCAAGATACATGACCACATCCGGTTTATATGTTTCGATCATCTCAGCCACTTTTTCATAAAGCAGAGCCGCTTGATATGCGTGAGACGTTTTACCGCCCCGCTCTTTCAATGTTTGGCCAACACGTAAATTAAAATCAGGTTGACGAACGCCAAGCTGTTCGTAAAATACCTTGTCCAATTCATAATCAAAATGTTGACCTGTATGACCAAAAATATGTTCATATCCATTTTTTTCTTGACCCTTGTCAAGCATTTCTATCAACTTGAACATTCTGATAATATCCGGTCGAATACCCAAAAGGGTTACTATTTTAAGTTTTTTCATAAATAAGATTATAGATCGTTTATCATTTGATCAAAAGTCGGAATATTTAATTGAGAACACAAGCCAAGTTTCGAGCGAAGTCTTCTGTCTACGGCAACAGAATATTCAACCGGCTCGATCTCAACATCAATTGGATATTTTTTCTTAAACGCCAAGAGCATTTCATATTTGGTCACATCGTTAGCAAAAATATGGAATAAACCATTTTGTGGAAACTTTTCACGATTATTGACGATCTGATCACAAATAATACCGAATTGTTTCGTTGTTATTCCATTCCAGAGATGATTAGTAAAACCTTTGATCTTTTGTCCGTTTTGTTTTTTGAACCATTCAATTAATGAAACAAACCCCATTATTTCAGGACCAACGATAGATGTCCTCAAAACCAATGAAAAACTTGATGGTTCACCGATACTCTTTGACAAACCATATAAGTCGTTCGGTGTTTTTGATGAACTCTCATCATACGGAGCCCCTTCCAAACCATTGTAAGCGCAGTCTGTTGTTATGTGGATCAATTTCTCCCGATAATAGTTACTTAAAATATGAGGAAGACAGCTATTCATGAACATTGTTACCATAGGATCTTTTGTACTATAAGGTTTAATGATCCCGGCACAATTAATGATCCCGTCAACTTCACCGATCTCTTCTATTAACTTTTTAAAATAGGGACCAACGGCTCCGGTACCAAAACCATTTAAGTAATCTTGATATATATCCATCATGTCGAACTTCACCTTCTTGAATTTATCAACACCACCATAAACTTCATTCAATTGCTTTATTTTTTCTTCTTCTCTGTATACCAAAACAAGATCGTTTTTTTCCTTTAAAACCTTGTAAACGTAACTGCCCAACATTCCCGTAGGAGCGATCAAAGCTATCTTTTTCATAATTTATTCAATAAAAATTAATTATCTTCCTTTAACAGTCCAAAAATCACCCCACTTATACGGATCCATACGTTGATCGTCGCCAACCGATTCTTCAAAAGAAGATGTCGAACCGCACACGAGAATAGTTTCATCTTCGAGAGAAACCCAACCATTCGCAAATCCCGGTGGAACAACGATCATATTCGGACGTCTTGATGAACTGATAAAAGTAAAAACCTCTTCCGGTTTATCCGGATTTATCATCACGAATTTAGCAGCTCCGTTCACAATGATAAAATACTTCCATTCTTTGCGGTGAAAATGAAATCCTCTCACCACTCCTTTGCCGTAGTTATATACATAATACATTCTTTTGATCATCAAGTTTGTTGCATCCGGAAGCTGGTTCGTACTGTTTAAAAACGGAACAAACACTCCTCGATCGTCACCTCTCGTGTTGATCTCTTGTGTGTAGGGTTTAATTGTATTTTCCATGATAATTAATTTTATATTTATTATTTATTAATTGAAGAATTCGAATAATCATCCAAGATGCTCGTCAATCTTTTAACGTTTGAATAGAACTCACTTTCAAGATTATTCACTCTTCTGTCCTCAACCAATTTCTTTACTTCTTTTATTCCGAATTCCGTGTTTCTTTCGGTTTTTTCCGGCAATATGCCCGCGTTTCGAGCTTTATCTGTTTTTGCATTATAGTTACGATTATCTTCAAATTGCTGTTCTGCAAAAACAACTTTACAACCCGTCTGTTTTTGAATGTTCTTCGCAAGATCTACGATCGTGATATTTTCCGTAGCCAAATTATAAATTCCATTTACGTTCTTATCCAAACTTTCCACCAAGAACTTTCCAATATCTTTTACATGAATAAAAGGTCTCCATTGATTGCCTCCAAAAACACTCAAAGAACCCTTTCTGATCGCACTCATTGTCATATAATTAACAGCAAGATCCATTCTCACGCGCGAATAAGTGTCAGACAAACCAAACGCCGTACCGAGTCTGAAGATCAAAGAGTTCTTATCTTTTAAATAACTTTCAGCGGCAAATTTTGTTTGAGCGTACACAGATAATGGTTTTTTGGGCGATTCCTCGTCTACCGGTTCGTCGCTGGCACCATACACGGAACATGTTGACGTAAATAAGATCCTACCGTCATAATTTTTTGACAACCATTCAAGAGAATCCTGATTTATCTCCTTTGTCAACAAAGGATTGATCGCACAAGCGGGATCGCCGACCAAAGCCGCCAACCAAATAACGTGAGAATAATTCGGTAATACTTTAAGTAATTTTTCGTGGTCTCTTATATCACCATAGATAAAATCAACAGGTTTCAAATAATGAGACTCATAGGTCAAATTATCATAGACCGAAAAAGGTATCCCTTTCTCCATCAACGCATCAGTAACCCCTCCACCAATATAACCCGCTCCTCCAACAACTAATACTTTAGAAATCATACATTTATTAATTAACTACTAAACTTATTTTTTATATGAAATAAAAACGTTATTATCTGGTAAACATAAAATATTTTTATCACCAATGCGCTCCTTACTCGATCTTAATTCAACGAAACCGTCCGATTCAAAATAAAACTGTCGATAACCGTTCCGTTTGAAAAACTCAAAACATTTCTGCGTATTATTAAACTCAGTCAACGCGTCCAAAGTTTCAGAATATTCATAGTAAATAACTGGTTTGAATTTTTTTATCGTTTCCTCTCCTCCGGACAAAACCCTCCACTCAGCACCTTCCACATCTATTTTTATAAAAGATAACTTTTGTACACTGAATTTTTTTACTATTTCATCAACCGTGACCAGAGAAACAAGTGTTTTTTTCTTAGTAAAAAGATTGATCTTTTCGATAGAAGACAATCCATAATTCTTGCATCCATCCCCATCGATTGCTCTTCTTATATTAAAAGAAGCTGAATGCAAATCAGATTCTTGAACTGCAAATGGCAGAGGAATGATACTATCAAGATCGTTCAGAGCTATATTACCGACCAATTTTTGATAATTTTCCTTATCCGGTTCAAAAGCAACAATGGTGCTGCTCGGGCAGATCTTTTTCTTTAACAAAAGAGTTACAAAACCAACATTAGCACCAATATCTAAAATATAAGAATTTTCATCCAGTTTGCCAACGAGACACTTCAAAGCATCCCAATCATCAATGACCGTCTCTCTTTTTACCAATGAATCCAAAGAAGAAGAAAGATCTAAATTATATTTAATATCGAACATTCCAACGAACTCAACTTCATTTTTACCTATTGCTTTTTGAAATTGCCAATAAAGCATTTTCAAAAGTTTTTTAAATCTATGATAATTTTTTTCCATATTTTTTACCTGTTCTCCATACTTTTAGTATTAAATTAAAAACCGCCGGTGATGTTTTTTTTCTTAATAATGTCACTATATAATTCTTGTTTGATAAAATAATTTTCATCTTCTTCAAAAAAGAAATCTTTCTTCTTTCTTTTTTGATCAAAGATCCCTTGATGATCGGCAACTTATTTTTAACTTGGATCTCCGCAATCAAATTCCACCATTTTTTTATCATTCCCTCAACATCCAATTCTTTTTCCAACAATATCTTTCTCGGATCAAATTTTCTTTTAAAGATCTCCGTTAAAGCAGCCTCAAAATCATCTCCAAAAATACCGCATTGTAATTTTTCTTCTTCGGAAAAATCCGCAAAAATTCCCACATTATGCATTATTATGGGCAAACCACACATGCCGGCCTCCACTGCGGCAAGACACTGCGTTTCCACCGGCGAGCCAAGAATAAAAAAATCTGAAGCCTGATGCAACGTTACTAATGTTTCTTGATCGATTCGATTGAACATGATCACATTATCTGCAATATATTTTTCAACATCTTTTGACACGATGATCCACGTGATCTCACGATGATCGTCGATCACTTTTTTGATACTATTCCACCCCTTCACCTCAGTAAGATCTCCGACAAAAATTCCGACTTTTTCAGTTTTTATTCCTAATTTTTGTCTCATAGCCAACTTATCACCCGACTTGAACAACTCGGCATTAACACCCAAAGATATGACTCTGAAATAATATTCCGGATAATCGGCTGCGGTGTTTATAGAATTTGTAATATGAACATCCGCCAAATTCAAATTTGATTCTTGTTGATATGAAACCTTGCCCATTTTCCTTAAATTGTCCTGCAAAAAAACCATATTAAATTTGTCTTTGGCAACAAGATCTATAAAAGAAGCATTTTGTAAAACTATCGGGCTGACAAGATCATGATCGGCTATATATTTTTCAACTTCCTCCTCAAAATTATCTTCACTACCCAAAACCTGAGAATCGATTCCTGTAATATTCGGCAATCGTTCCAACATAAAATTCCACATGTTCTTTTCTTTCATGTTTCCTTGGAAACAATTATTCACCAATATCAACCCATGATTCTTTTCGATCCTTCCAACATCCTTTTCATCGGACATCTCTCCTTCTTGAAAATGGTAAACAACACTGTCAAAAGAAGTAACATGGTGAACATCTTTTGTTTTTAATTTCTGCATCAAAACATCATCCCCATTGATCAACTCTTCTCCTTTTTCCGCGATCTCCGGCTTAAAGAGATTTTTCGATGTTTTTTTAACATTGCCTTCAGGATAACCATCCACAGCCAAAAACACATCTTTTTTGATCAATAGGGGCATATAAGCGCCGCCTGGTTCCGTTTTATTTACGCTGAGATCAGAAACTAATTCCAAAAATCCTTTTTCATTATAATCATCCGGAGTATAACCGAAGAACTTTTCAACATTCAGTCCGCCCGTGGTCAATTTTCCGCTCTCCACCAAACGAGAAGTGACACAATTTTTTCCGTTGATCTTTGAAAACAGATTTTCAACCCAATTATTGCTAAAGGCCATGTCGCTATTTATGAACAACACATAATCACCCTTGGCCTTTGATGCTGCAAAATTCCAAGCGCGATAGACGTTGTTTATATACCAGTCTTTTTTTTGTTCCGGAGAATTATCAAAAATGTAATGTGGTATGTAATTATTGTGCAAATACTGTTTCACCTCTTCTGTGGCATCATTGGCAACAAAATAAAACTCTTTGTCATTCAGGTCCGTATTCTTCAAGACTTGTTCATAAACAAAATTCAGCCATTTAACACTTTTGTATATCAAACAAACGATCGTAACGCTCGGCTTGAACAATTCGTCTTTATACTTTTCCATCTCTTTATAATACTCGGCAACAGACAGAAGTTTCGGTTTCTCTTCTTCTTTCCACAACCCTTTTGGATACATACCTTTGTCGACTTTTTCAAGTACGAATTGTTTCTCTTCGTCGATCAACCGCGCAAGATCATATCCACGTTGTCCACTTAACCCATAACAAATATATTTATTGACAATGTTCTTAACGTCTGCAAACCCAAAGTGAAGCAAAGAAACAATGTCGGTTTTCTCAAACTTTTTTAAACCATCGGGCGCTGAACTTTGATGAAAACCTTTCTTAATGTCTGTATAACCGATCCCCGGTTTCATTCTCCAAAAACGCTGGAAAAAACACTGCCCAAAATCACTGTCAATTCTTTTCCATGTGGTGCTTCTCCATAAATTTATATCGTGCAACAAAGCACCGTCAAGATCATTATCGATGACCCATTGAGCCAATTTTTGTAACTTTTGACCATCATTATCCGTAACTACTTCATCCGCATCAACGTGGATGACAAAATCGGCTTTCAGTTCAAGCGCTTTTTCCAACAACAATTTTTTATGCTGTCTTTCATCTTTAAAATCATTTCGCAATCCACGAATGACATTTTTACACTGTCCTTTTGCATACTCATAACTTCCGTCAGTACTAAAATCATCATACACAACAACATCATCAACCGTTCTTTTAATATACTGGAAAAAGCGCTCAAGATTTCCTTTGCGCAATTCATTATGTATTTGAACAACAGCGACTATTTTATATTTTTTCATAATCATTAAAAACGATACTGACTAATTGTTTTCTAATTGGTAAAGAAAAACTTACTACCAAAAGAGGTACGAAGTAAGAGATCAAAGTGGCAAATGAAGCTCCCACAATACCATATTTTGGAATAAAAAAGATATTTATCACAATATTGGCGACAGCTCCCAATAAAGTAGCCACAAAAAATATTTTTGTATAATTTTCAACAACAAGATACTGCGCCACCGCCGTCATAAGAAAAACCGGCAAACCCGCACAAACATATATCTGAAGAGGAACGGTAGCGCCCAAATACACTTCCCCAAACAAGAAAAGAACTATGAATTTAGCAAGAAAAACAGCTGGTATAGCAATACCAATAGCCAAAAAGATCATTAAACGATATAAAGCTACCAAACGTTTTTTATAAAAATCATCCCCTCTCCTTTTGGCATTAATGATCGCGGGAAACACCGAGGCACAGATCATGTTGGGCAAGAAATACCAAAATTCTGACAATCTGACAGCAACAGAATAAATACCCACAGCTTCATTGTCCAACATATATTTTAACATCGTCTGATCTATCTTCATATAGATCATTGTCGCAACGGTTATAAACATCAACGGCCAAGAATCCCGAAACAACACCTTAATTAAACCCCAATCAATTTTCCAAACGATATGAAAATTATTATAATAATACATGATCAAAAAAACGACCGTGTTAAAAAAGACATCAACAACAAACACCCCAACAAACCAAACAATGTCTAACTTTAAAAGTATAAAAACGACTTTTAAAAAAGAAGTCATCAATGCGACGATTATTTGAACAATCACGTTCTTTTTCGCTAAAACTTGAGACTGAAAAAAAATACCTATAACACCAAAAGGTTGAAACAAAAAAGTGAAAGAAAACAAAAAAATAAGCATTCTAGTAAAGGAATCATTTCGCAAAAAATAAGCAAAACAATTGACCACACTAAAAGCCAAAAATGCCCCAAATAACTTTATCCAAAAACCATTTCCGATCAATTGTTCTTTTTTATCGGGAAATTTGACAAGTTCCCTGTTTAAAACACCGTCTATGCCAAAACCAACTAAAAATGAAAAAAGACCGACAAAGCCAACGACAAAACTCAGTAAACCAAAATTACTTGGTCCAAGATAACGCGCCATATACGCCCCCACAAAAAATGCAACTATAGTATTCACCACTTGTCCCATGAACATCCAACCGGTATTTTTAAAATACCTTTTAAAACCTCCATGCTCCAAGATCCAACCCCATTTTTGAGGAACTATTTTTTTAAATTTTAGAAATAAATAATCTACCATATATCACAAACGCTTTTTACCAATCTTTGGTCTTTTCAATTGTTTTGACTTTTACCTTCTGATAGAGATCGGTAGCTTTCTTATCGACAACGGGAGAAACTATTTTTAATATTTCGTGTCCCAAAATTCGATACTGTTTACCAACCTTATTTGCTTTGAGCAAACCGCTTTTTAACATCCTTTTGACCGTACTTTTGCTCACTTTGAGCAACTTTTCAGTCTCAGCCGGTGTGTATACTTCATTTGGTTTGATTTCCATAAATGTCCCCCGATTATAGCATTGGGTGTCATTGAGTGTCAAAGAGTGTCAATTATCCACATGCTGTGGATAAAACACCTTCAAAAATACACATATTTTAACTCAAATAAGTCCTCAGATATTACTGACGTTTCGTCTCTTCTTGTTTTGCGAACATTGCAAACTTTTTAAGATACGGGTTCCACATTTCATCTATCGTATCAAACCACTTCGCCTCGGAAGACTGGGTATCCAACACAAAAGAAGATATATCACTCACTTCAGCAAGAAATACGATATTTATCGTATGTGTATCGCCTCCGAAAGGACCGTCGGGGAAAAATGTCTCATCGACCCCAAGTATTTTCATGTCTTCCGCGACAAGTCCCGTTTCCTCCTTTAATTTTCTTTTTGCGGCATCAAGCAGCGTTTCATTCTTCAAAACGCGACCGCCCGGAAACCACCACTCTCCTTTTGCGGGAGCATTGGTTCTTTTTGTCATAAGGAACTTTCCGTCATGCTCCACCAAAATATCAACACACGCAATCGGCACATTTTTGTGTATTTCTTTATAAAGTTCCTCGGGAATAAGATCAGTGTTTCCTTTCATATTCGAAATCGGATTGCGCCATCATTTGGGCGAGCTTTTTGAACGTAACTTTCGGCGACCAACCGAGTTCTTTTTTGGCTTTACTGTAATCACCGAGCAAAACATCGACTTCAGCGGGACGGAAATATTTCGGATCGATCTCGATCAAAACTTTCTTTGTTTTCTTGTCGATCCCTTTTTCATTCAATCCTTTTCCTTTCCATTCGATCTCATATTCCAAATGTTTTGCGGCTTCTTCAACGAGCTCTCGAACGGTATGAGTTTCATTCGTAGCAACAACATAATCATCGGGCTTCTTCGCTTGCAACATCAACCACATCGCCTCGACATAATCTTTCGCATATCCCCAATCGCGTTTGGCGTCCATATTCCCAAGGAACAATTTATCCTGTTTTCCCAGTTTAATTCTTGCAAGAGCTTGTGTGATCTTTCTCGTCACGAATGTTTCTCCTCGTCGCGGACTTTCATGATTGAACAAAATTCCGTTACATGCAAACAATCCATAGCTTTCGCGATAGTTCTTAGTGATCCAATACGCATACACTTTCGCACATCCATAGGGTGAACGCGGATGAAAAGCACTTGTTTCTTTGAGAGGAAGTTCAACAGCTTTCCCGAACATCTCGCTCGATGAAGCTTGATAGAATTTTGTCTTGATCCCCGTTTCGCGAATAGCATCCAAAAGTCTCAATGTTCCAATCCCCGTCACATCAGCGGTATATTCCGGAATTTCAAAACTCACCTGAACGTGACTTTGCGCGCCAAGATTGTATATTTCGTCCGGCTTTATCTTTTCCAAAAGTCGGCTCAAGTTACTCGAGTCGGAAAGGTCGCCATAATGCAAAAAGAGTTTGCGGTTCTTATCGTGTGGATCCTGATATAAATGATCGAGACGGTGTGTGTTGATCGTACTTGCGCGGCGTATCAAACCATGCACCTCATACCCTTTTTCAAGCAAGAACTCGGCGAGATACGACCCGTCTTGTCCCGTGATCCCTGTAATAAAAGCTTTTTTCTTTGTTTTTTTATTTTCTTTTTTCATATTTTTGGCTTTATGTAACGCTATTGGTAACTTCCCGCGACCGCATATGGTTACCATAAGAACATCGAATGGACCATTTGACTATATGCCGTTTAAGTTGTAGTATCGCGGAAGCTTAAAAACAATCCTCTGTCGGGGATAGTATCCGTTATTTAATAACCTGATAAAAAAATATAATGAAAAAGGATTCAAAAATCTTCGTTGCCGGACACAAGGGTCTTGTGGGTTCCGCGATCGTACGTCGTCTTGAAAAAGGCGGATATACGAATCTCGTTTTGAGAACACATAAAGAACTCGACCTACTTGATCAAAAAGCGGTCGCCGAATTTTTCGCAAAAGAAAAACCGGAATATGTTTTCCTTGCCGCGGCAAAAGTTGGCGGTATCGGTGCCAATAGCACCTACCCTGCCGATTTCATTTACCGAAATCTCGTCATCGAAACGAACATCGTCGAAAGCTCTCGTGAGAACAAAGTGAAAAAACTTCTGTTTCTCGGAAGCTCGTGCATCTATCCGCGCGATTGTCCGCAACCGATCAAAGAAGAATATCTTTTGACCGGACCGCTCGAGCCGAGCAATAAGGCCTATGCGGTCGCAAAGATCGCGGGTATCGTCATGTGCGAATCGTACAACAAACAGCACGGCACGAATTTCATTTCGGTCATGCCGACGAATCTGTACGGTATCAACGACAATTTCGATCTTCAAAATTCGCATGTGCTTCCCGCAATGCTTCGAAGATTCCATGAGGCCAAAGTGCGCGGCGACAAAGAAGTCGTCGTTTGGGGAACGGGAAAAGTGCAACGAGAATTCCTTTTTGTCGACGATCTCGCTGACGCCTGTGTGTTCCTTATGAACGAATACGACGGTCTGGGGATCGTGAACATCGGCACGGAAGAAGAAGTTTCGATCAAACAACTCGCCGAGTTGGTGAAAAAGACGGTCGGCTTCAAAGGAAAGATATCATGGGACACGACCAAACTCGACGGCACGCCGAGAAAATGGCTCGATGTGAGCAGACTTCACAACCTCGGTTGGAAACACGAAGTTTCGCTCGAACAAGGTTTGAAAAAAACCTATGCGTGGTACGTTAAAAACGCCCGTTAGTTTTCATTATAAGATAACAAAACCGCTCTCCTTGGGGCGGTTTTTTGTTACCGTAACCATTCTTTCATTCCGCGGGTTATAATAGATGTTATGAAAAGCGTCATTCTATGCGGGGGTTCGGGAACACGGCTGTGGCCGCTTTCTCGAAAGAATTATCCAAAACAATTTTTAAGTTTATACAGCGACAAATCACTTTTACAAGAAACGTTTTTACGACTTAAAAAAGTCACCGCGCCCGAGAATATCTTTTTCATCACAAATGAAGAGAATTTTTATAACGTCTTCAATCAAATCAAAGAATTACATCCTCTCTTAAAAGAAGAGAATATTATTATTGAACCGGCGAGCCGTAATACCCTTCCCGCGATCGCATACTCGATAAAATATCTTCAGAAAAAAATACACACCGATCCGAACGAACAAATACTTTTTGTTCCCGCCGACCACTCGATCGCCAATGCGGAACAATTCGCAAAGCTCATCAAAAAAATGGAACATGATGTCGGAGATCTTATCGGCACGATCGGCATCACCCCGACAAAACCGGAAACGGGATACGGCTACATAAAGAAAGGTCAAAAACACGGACCATATTTCGAAGTTGCCGAGTTCAAAGAAAAACCCGACAAAGAGACCGCCGAAAAATATCTCGCTTCAAAGGAATATTTGTGGAACTCGGGGATGTATATGTTCACCGCAAGAACATTCAACCGCGCGCTTCGAAAACACATGCCCGAGATCGCGGACGTTTTCAGTCAAAGTTTCAATAAGATCGCCGAGAGCTTTTTGGAAGTCTTGAAAATTTCCATCGACAATGGCATCTCTGAAAAGTCCGACAAGGTCATTGTGTTTGAGGGCAATTTCGGTTGGAGCGACATCGGTTCTTTTGACAGCCTTGCCGAAACGACCGAACAAAACAAGACCCATACCCCGCGCCATATCAGTGTCGATTCAAACAATGTTTTTATACATTCCACAAGCGATCGACTTGTCGCAACGCTCGGCGTCGATGATCTGGTCATTATCGAAAGCACCGACAGTATTCTCATTCACAAAAGAGGCCGCAGCGAAGATGTAAAAAAAATCCTGCAAAAAATGGAAGAAGGAAGATTCCCCGAGATCGAACACAATATCATCGTCCATCGCCCCTGGGGACGATTCGAAGTATTGCTCGACACGCCGACCTATAAAGTAAAAAAAATACTGGTCTATCCGGGCGCAAAACTCTCAACACAGTCACACGAACACCGATCCGAACACTGGGTCGTCGTCTCGGGAACCGCGCGCGCTCTTTGCGGCGAAACATATACAACACTCGGAAAGAACGAAAGCACCTTCATTCCCGCACAAACAAAACACCGCCTGGAAAATCCCGGGAAAGTTAATCTGGAGATCGTTGAGGTTCAAACAGGATCCTATCTCGGAGAGGATGATATCACGCGTTATGATGATATATACCGACGAGTCTGAGATCAAAAAAATGGCGACCACCTCGGATCGCCATTTTTTATATTTTTATATTCTCTTCATCAAAATATCGATGATCTCGTAGAAGAATGGTTTCTTATCATCTGACGACCACACATCATCTTTTTGTCCAACGAGAGAAAGAATAAAGTTTTTAAAAGCTTTTCTTTTGGTTGGATAAAAAGCTTCTCTCAGTTGATTCTTATCAAAAAGAACTTTCCAGAGAAATCTCACGTCACCGACAAAATGTCGCGATGAGGCCTTTTGGGTAAATGAAATTTCACCCATCATATTGTCCCCACGTCCATATTTATAATACAAATATGGAAAATCGACTCCGCTCAAAACAGCGAGCGGCAACGACCCCCAAAATCGTCCATTGATCTCCATCAGTTTCAGTTTTCCGTCTTCTTTGTCTTCCTTGAACTCGAACATGATCGGACCTGACCATACTATTTTACTTAATATTTTTTGAGCTTCTTGTCTCATTGTTGTTGAAATAGGAGTTCCGTACATCGCTTCTTTCACCACCGAAACTCCACCGACCGGTGTTGTTAAACGAATTCTTTGATGTGCGCTTATGGCAAAAATTCGTCCGTTCTCACATAACATCTCGATACCATATTCATCACCATGGATGACTTTTTGAATGATCGGAAATTCCCCTGTCACCTGATATACCTGCGAAACTTTTTCAAGCAATGTTTGTTCTGAAAGAACAAAATCTGTTTTGGCCTTTACTCCGCGACCATTCACCCACATGCAAGAATGTCTTGGTTTGACCACCGCTGGATAGGAGATCTGTTTTGAAACTTTTACCACACTTTCCTGATCTTCAGGCATAAAAGTGTCAACGACAGGAATACCCAATTCGGCAGCAAGTTTGATCGTCTTTGATCTGTCAAAAGCAATGTCAACACTTTCTCTTAAAGGAACCGCCATTTGTGCATACTTAACAACCTCGTCGATATTTTTCATTAAGGGCAAAAAAGTCTCATCGCTGAAACAGTAGATAAGCGGTTTGTCTCCGACATTTTGAGCCAACTCAATGATAGATTCAACAAAAGCTTGTTCATCGTCCATTGGTGACGGATAGATAATGCGCGCCGAACAATACTTTGAGTGAAGCGCCATTGCCGTTTTGTGATCACTCGCACAGATCACGCGTACATTCTTTTTACCGAGTGAGCGCACTGACGCAAGAGCGCCTTTTAAGTGTCCATCTAAAATTATTGCATCCATGGGTCTATTTTATGATAAAAAGTGTTTTAAACAAAGTGGATATTAACTTTCGATATCCAAAATGGTGTATTTTTCGGCCTCGCTTTTTCCTTTTTCACGAACGGGAAAACCTTTTTGTTGTGATTCAAGCACGGCATATATCGCGATCAGAACAACAAGCGACACTCCGACAAGTCCCCAAAACATCCCATTGTCATTTGTTCCCTTTTCCAAAGGAAGTTCACTGACCGAGGCTAATTGCGTGCCTGTAGCAATTTCTTCTTCATCAGGTACCGTCTGGCTCGTTTCAAAAGAAGCGGGTAGGACGTTATTTTTAGAGACGGTATGTATAACAGCCGCAACAGTTTTTGAAACTGCCGCACGCGCAACGTTCTCAACTTTTTTTATTTCTCCAAAAACAGAAACGATTGTTCCATCTGCATACGATAAAGACGTTGAGGTTTCAGTTCCTGTTACGACAAATTTCGTAATTCGAGAAGGCACGGTGATACTTTTACCCGCGCGCAAGAATGTTCCTTTGGGAAATGTAAAAGATATTTCTCCGTGTTTTAATACCCATCCCGAGAGATCGACCTCGTTCTTTGAATTATTTTTTATCTCCACAAAAACATCGTCCGTCCCGACTTTTAAAATGACCACATTGACCGGCACCACCGTGATAACCACTTCCGTATCCGCGGTATATGCACCATTTTTAACACCCAATGTCACAACATATTCCCCGGGATAATAATAAATATGTTCTATTGTTTTTCCTTCTCCCGTTTCCCCATCGCCAAAATTCCACGAATATTTTGCATATGGAAAAGATTCACTGGACCCGCCTCGCACTTCCCCGTTCAAAAAAACACGCGAACCAACCACGACTGTTCTCGATTCTCCGGCGTATGCGCTTATGTGATACGGAACGGGCAAGGTAAAAAAGGAAGATGTTTGACTTGTGCTTGAGTTTAAAGAAGTCGACGCAGGATCACTCGATCTTTGCGAGTTTGAAGGCGTTTCTTCTTGAGGATTTTCTTCTGAAACCGTTTCATTTAACATTCCTGGTGTTGGTGATCCCGCTTTCCACACGCCATTTATTTTTTGCAAAGAATTACCATCGCCGCTCGCACCCATCGAAGAAGAGAATAAAACAGAATCAACCGTCGCAAGTGCCGCCGTTCTCAATTCCAATTTTTCCCCTGTGTTCGAAAGTGAAAAAGAACTTTGAAAGATCTTTCCCGAATATGACGGATTATCGATCTTGAACTTTTCTTCATCGCTCACGATCACGGCATATTCATCCGGCGATAAAACTCCGTCCGAAGAAGTGGTCATTTTATGATTTGTGTCGCTTTCAAAAAAACGCCAATCTGAAATATCAACAGACGAAGAACCGCCGTTAAAAACTTCAACCCATTCCCTGTCAGTATCACCTCCCGTTTTAAGGTCATGCATTATTTCCGAAAAAGAAACGTTCGCAAAAGCAAAACCTGGTATTAAAAAAAGTGCCGAGAACACTGAAAATTTCAAAATATTACGCATAGTGAAAATATTGTAACACGCTCACCAAAATAACAAAACTTCCCAAAACTCCCGAATAATTATGAAATTTTATCCACCGATAACTTTTGCGGTCGCAATAATTATCGGTGGCAACTTTTAGCGAGGCCTGGCCTCACTAAGCAAGACCCAACTTCACTAAAAAATACAAACACAAAAAACACCCTCCGAACATGGTGGGTATTTTTCATCACAAACAGTTCCCTTGGGAACTATTTCTTTCCCTTCTTTCCTTTTTGGGAATTGATACGTTCCGCTTTGATAGCGAGACGTTTCGTTGTTTTTTTAGAACGTGATGTTTTGTTCTTTATATCTTGACTTGCTCTTTTTGCCATTCACCCATTCTATACTAAAAAGATTAAAAATCAAAGAGTTTTCTCTTGTGCTCTTTCAAATTCTATTGTGTTGTTTTTATACACACCCTTTAAACTTGCGTTTAAAACGCTAAGTGTTTTAATTGAGGCGCAGGGATGCCCCTGAAGGGTTCGTGACAAACTCCTTAAAAAAACTTTTATTTAATAAAAATAGAAAAATATTTGAATATAAAAATAGAAAGATTCCGACGTCGTCACAATCTTTTTATTTTTCTATTTTCTTATTTTTCTATTACTAATAAATGTTATGAAAAAAAGGATCATTAT
>Ga0172379_10001953_pt1 | contig 38448 bp, 48 predicted proteins | sample GrowelOW334metaG_FD_119756 | JGI IMG/M metagenome (GOLD analysis project Ga0172379, IMG submission 119756) | Groundwater microbial communities from an aquifer near a municipal landfill in Southern Ontario, Canada - Groundwater well OW334 metaG | ecosystem: Environmental > Aquatic > Deep... | reverse complement strand
TACCCCAAAGCTGAACCCATTTTCAGTAGAAGCATTTGGGCTTCTCGGTGGGCATTTTCTTCACTAATCTGGCTACTTTCTTCAAGTTCTCCTTCTACTGCCCCAGGTTCAGTAGAATACATTTTCAAAAAATTCTCTAAAGATTTATGTTTATCCCAAAATTTCTTCTCAACAGTTTCCTTAACTGGCATAAAACCCTGTACCATACCCATACTATATTCTCCCCCACTAACATCATTCAAATCTTGAATTGGAAAGTGTATGGGTTGCAAATTTTTTAAGAAAAATATACACGTCCAAGGTTCTTCTCCTTTTTTGGGTGGCCAAAGCGATAATCCTAAATCTTTACTGTGTTGTTTAAAAAGTAGTTGGCCCGCATAGACAAACGCTCCATGTTTATAAAATAAAATTAAATCGTTGGGTTCCATTTTGTCCCAAGATGCTTTTTTTGTTTCCTTGTTCCCCCACACAAAAAGCTTTTCTTCTTTATTTAGTATTTTTTTGCCTTCTTCATTAAGGAAAGGCTCAATAATAGTCAAATCAACGCCATTCTCTATTGTGCTGAGAAAGTTTTTATAAGAAGTCTCATTTGAGCGTGGGGCTAAAAATATTTTCACGCAAGTACTTTACCACATTTTAATGAGAATTTCAACTCTCCTTTTGACAATCCAAAAAGCACCCTGGCGGGTGCTTTTTGAGTGAAAGCTATTTCTTCGCTTTCTTTGGTTTCTTTTTTTCTTTTCTGTGTCCGTCTCCTTTTGCCATAAAATTATTATTAAATTAATAATACTCAAATTATAACATAATGATTAAAATTTAGAATGATGCAAGAGGCACTCGCAGGGTTTGGTTTGGAGGATTGATCTTTGCTCTCGAGCGGTATTGATGAAAATCTTTTGACTGCCGGAGCCGGTGGCCAGTTTTTTGAGAAGCGGGGTGTGATGCGAATATCCGCGCCGAGAAAATTCGTGGATTAGTATTTCATGCCGGAGAAAAAGCGCTTTTTGTTTGCCGACCCAGCGCAAAGTTTCCGGATGGCGGGAATAGCCTCCCCTGCCTTTATGCTTGGTTAAAATATTCCAAAGGCCGTGCAGTTCGCGGTGCTCTGCGAGCAGATGCTTTCGGCATAAATGTTTTGGATGGATGTCCCAGACTCTCATCCCGTTAGAGATTAAGGAAAGTAATTGTAAGTTGAAGAATGGTGGCGAAAGAAACCCAGAGCAAATATGGAATTTGAATATAGGTAATCCATTTGGCGTGCGGATAAATGGCAATCATCGCCCAAATGAGCGTTCCCAAAACCAGCAAAATATCCAAGGCCGCCAGTAAATTATTTTGTAGGCCGAATTGAATCGGAGTGAAAGCAAAGTTGAAAAGTAAATTAAGCGCAAAAGGCAGGGCTACTATCCACGGAATTTGTTTTGTGAATGCTTTGTAAAAAACCGTACCGAAAGAAAAAGCAATAATCGCATACAAGACCGTCCAGACCGGACCAAAGAGCCAACTCGGCGGAGCCCAAGTAGGTTTAATTAATTGTGAATACCAGTTATAAGTTTCCATATTTTTTTATTTTATAATCCGCGCCCAGAGTCTTTCGTGAAAATAATAAGCGATGGTTGAGACAAGGGCTAAAGTTAAAGTAATCACGGTTGTGTCTTTGAGCTCGCCAGTGTAGAGATACACGACAATGCCTGTCACAATGGTTGCCAAGATTCTCCAAGTTATCGCCTTTAAAATAGATTGCGTTTTGGTTTCCATATTTTTTAGACTAATTTTTTTAGCTCTGTTTCGTATTTTTTCATGACTTGCATGCCGGCGTCCATCTGACTCATGCCGCCTTTTACTTTTTCCTGAATCTCGCTGGCAATAGTTTTAAAAAGCTCGGGGTTTTTCTCGATCATGGTGATAAACATATCAATCTGCGCTTCCGGCACGCCTTGGGTGCGGAGCATCTTTTTCATCAGAAAGTTTTTAAACATTTCTTTTAGTTTCCAGCACCCGGTATCTTCACTCCGGCTTTCAATAACGCGTCAAAGTCCACAAAGTTCACGCCGGTCGGAACAGTAAACTTGGATTCATCGCGAGTCCAAGCGGAACAATCATAATCCATTTGCGCGTCCAGGTCGACATATTGTTTTGTCTGAGCTTCCGCGCTGGCATCGGCTGTGCTGGTCGCACTCATCTTCATCCCCTGCGTTCCGCTCCAAACAAAAGAAACACCGTTTTTGACAATCATGTGGGAAGAAATAGCGTCTTGTGTGCCCACTTTGGATTCAAATTCTCCATGCATGTCGCCGTTGGCTCCAAGATAAATCGTACCGGAAGAACTTACATCGGCAGTAGTGTTGGTAAAAGTACACTTGGTGCTTCGGCCAAGCCCGAAAAGCGAGCGAAGTGAACTTTTGGCGTTGGCATTAACACCGAGATTTGCGTTTACGTTGGCATTTTCATCAGCCTTTGCGTTGGCTTGAGTATCTAGATTATCTTCAAGCTCCACATTTTTCGCTTGCTTGTTCTTCGTCGCCACATATGTTCCCCCGCCGATAGCCAAAATCGCAACAATCGCGATGATAAGCAACGGCGCAAAACCTCCTTGTAAATTTTTGTTTTTCATATTTTTTAATTGCTTAAATTAATACCCTGCTAATGTTTTTATTATAACAAAATTCCTTCAGGAGTACTAGCTCATTTTTGGTCAATTACCAAAAGCTTGCTGGGGTGATGGTGCCCGTTCACAATGCGGACATTGTGAACGGGCACCCTGAAGTGTTCTGCCACCAATTCCAAAACGCGGGCGTTGGCGAGATTGCGCTCGGCTTTTTCGCGAACGGAAACTTCAAAATGATCTTCCGATTTTTGTTTGAAGGATTCTTTGCGCGCGCCGGCGGTGACTTTGACATGCAAATACTGCATGCTGTCATTTTAGCACACCGGAAAAATTCGAGAATTATTTAGAGAGCGCGTCCCAGTCAAAATTAAGACACTGAAGAAGTTCCGGTGTTTGTGTCCACCCGCATTCCCCGCCCGCCTGACGTTCGCACCGGCCACTCTGATAACAGACATAATCCGTGCGATACTCGCAGGTGGAAACAACATCCGAAACATCGGAACAAATCTGCGAACTGCATCCGCCGATAAAACATCCGCCCGTGGCAACACCTTTGACTTCTCCGTCGTCATTTCCTGTTTCTTCCGTAAAAAGAGTGCCATTCGGAGTCCGACACTGACGAGGATTGCTTTCCATAACCGGATATCCCGCGCCCGCGCATTCTTCAAAATTAGTGACGAAAAGAGGAGTTTCGGACGTAGACTTTTGAGACTGGTACAGCCAAAATCCCAATGCCGCCAAAACCACTGCTCCGACTATTATCCATATAGTCATTTTGTTTTTTTCTTGCATAATATTTTTTATTAAACTTTTTCACTATTCCATTTATTGTAATGGATTTCTTCCTTGAATAATGCGAATCAAAAACATAATAACAGCGATTACGAGAAGGATATGAATAAACCCTCCCAAAATATGGAAGCCCAAAAAACCTAAGAGCCATAAAACCACTAAAATAATTGCAATTGTTGTAAGCATATAATTTGTTTTATTTTTCCTGATTTTCTAATTTGACAGCAGCTTCTGGGGTAGAAACGGTTTTGCCCATCAAAAATAGTTTGATGATGCCAAAAGCAATGAGCCAATAAACAAGCATGGCTAAAAGTGTCGTCCATTCAAAAATACTGCCTTCGACCCGAGAAACTTTAAACACACTCAAGAACGGAGATGCAAAAACATAAGTTATTTTGTAGATAAAACTAGAAAATCCTGCACCGGGATTCGCAGCCAATAACTTTAGAACAAAACGAAATGCCAATAATACTTCCAAAATGCCGAGAAGATACCAAACGACTTGTGTGCCACGATAAAGAGGCTTTGTAGTCGGAGAATTAGATGAATCCATATATTTTAATAATAATTAGATTGATAATACTTAAGTATGAACCTATTTTGCGAAAATAGCTACTGTTCTGTTGCACATTTTAGATTGAGTTCGGCGAGATCGGCTTTGGTTAAAGTCATATTTTCGCCTTGATTTAACTCATACATAATGGCTTTGGGATCAGCCACATGGTCAAGATTGAGAGCGTGGCCAAGCTCGTGCGCCAACACTCGCACGAGCTTGGCGCGACTGCTAAATTCATAAATATCTATCTGTCTATTGGACCCATCACTTATGTACACACCTTCTTCAAAAGATTCCCCGCGCGAGGTATTGACCGTATTATATTTTTCCACGGAAAGATTGAGCGTTCCAACTAAACGGTTGAGTACCACGACCAACGCATTTATTTCATCCACCATGTCATTCAATTTCGTCTGCATCGTTTGCAATTCTTTTGATTCGGCTTCCAATGCGGACTGCGTAATTTGAAGTCGGTCATATTCTTTTTGTGGCGCTCCACCTTTTTTATTCCAAGAAATTACTTCTGCTTGGTAATTTTTTTGTTTTTGATTAAAATCCGCAACCCGAGTATCAAAAATATTTTTTTGCGTATTATATTCCGCTTGCAATGTTGTAAATTTTGCTTTAAGGGTATCGTATGAAGCCCGAGTGTCATTTACATAAATACCTAAACTCGCCAACTTGCTTGTCGCCTGCTGGCGGTAGTCGTAAATTAAATTTATTTTCAAAATGTCGGATTTGGAATATTCCGGCAGGTAGGTAAAGAGGTCTTTGCCAAAAGGTTTTTCCCAAATAGCTTCTGCGTCAGAAAGAGCGCTTAAAAAATATTTTTGGGAAATGTTAAATTCCGTGTTAAAAGTTCCAAGATTGTACGGTATTGGCTCCGCGCAGGGAATTGGCGAAAAAACAAAATCCCGGAACTGGTAGAACAGCGTTCCAAGAATTACAAGAGATAATAAAATATTAAAAACTTTTCTCACGATTTTTTATTTCTCGCTCAAGTGGTAACGGTCCAGAATCGCTTCAAATATCAGCGGAGCAACGATAGTCGCGTCGGACTCAATTACGAACATCGGAGTTTCTTTGGTTAATTTATCCCAAGTAATTTTTTCGTTCGGAGTCGCGCCGGAATACGAACCGTAAGAAGTTGTGCTGTCCGAAATCTGACAAAAATAACCCCAAGGTCGCACTGGTTTTTTCAAATCATATTTTATTGAAGGCACAACGCAAATCGGAAAATCTCCGGAAATGCCGCCGCCGATCTGGAAGAATCCCAAACCTGCGCCCTGCCTACCGGCAGGCAGGCCACCCTCAGATAGCTCAACATATTTATCATAAAGATACATCATATATTCCACACCGGTTTTCATCACGCTCGGTTTCACCTCGCCTGCTTTGCAATAACCGGCAAAAATATTTCCCAAAGTAGAATCTTCCCAGCCCGGCACGACAATCGGCAGATTTTTCTTCGCCGCTTCTAAGAGCCAGCAGTGTTCCGGATTGCCTTCGTACTTCCCTTTCAATTCATCGGACAAAAGTATTTGGTAGAAATATTCGTGCGGAAAAAAACGCTCGCCGTTTTTTTCCGCTTCTTTCCAACGTTTCAAAATAATCGGCTCCATCACTCGGAAAGCTTCTTCTTCCGGAATGGAAGTATCGGTCACTCGGCGCTCTCCCCGATTTAAAATCGCTTCATCGTCTTCTTTAGTGAAATAGCGATAGTCCGGATAATCTTTGTAGCTGTCGTGCGCCACCAGCCGAAAAATCGATTCTTCCAAGTTCGCCCCAGTGCAGGAAATCGCATGAATTTTATTTTCCTTAATCATCGGTGCCAAAGTGACGCCCAGTTGGGCGGAAGACATCGCGCCTCCCATCGCCAAGAGCATTTTGCCGCCTTCTTCTAAATGCTTTTTATAAGCCAAAGTGGCGTCCTTCATCTGGCGAGCATTGAAATTATGGAATAATTTTTGAAACAAACCCAAAATTGAAATTTCTTTTGACATATCGTTATTATGACATTAATTAATAAAAATTATTTACTTAAAGCTCTTTGTTCTTTTTTAAATGTTTTCCGTTCTTGTTTTGACATCAATGTTAATTCTGAAACTTGACGCATTGGAACTAAAACTTTTGTCTCAAGAATATCCCAAACTGTTTTTTTATGAAGCTCCCATGCCTTGTCGCTTTCAAATTGTTCTCTTGGTCTAATATACCATTCTTTCCACCAATCTTTGAGAGTTTTTTCTAGCACGGGCACTGGAACTTTTTCCGGATACCCCTTAACTGCAATTTGAAGATGTTCATTAACACCCTCTTGGGTAGGAGTACCATCCGGGTTCCAAGCAAGCGGAGGTAATTCATAATGAATTTCTTCTCCTGTTTCCGGTAAATATATTCTTCTCATCCCATTACCTGGTTCAATTTCCTGGGCATTCCAAGCTCCTTCAGATGTATCAACTGCTTCACAAACATACACCTGAAGTTTAGCTGTTTTTTCTTCACAAAATTTTTTTGCTTCATTAATCAATAAATCAATAGCAGTTTGGCTTACCCCGGGTGAAGAATAACTAGGAATACGATAATGGGTTTCTGTAAGAGTAAAACGAACAGCTAAAATTCCGTTTTGGACAGAACCATACGCCGCGCTCACAAGTTTATTCTGATCTTTTGGATCTCGAAGAGCAGTAAGTATATAACGAACATCAGGGTTTTTGTTCGCGAGTTCTCTTTGCCAAACTTCTAGTGGTTCAACTTCTTCTGGTTTGAAAAAATTTCCAAGAAATGTATGAAAATGTTTAAGAGTTTCAGAATCTGGACCCGTAATAACTTCCGCTGTTCCTAAAACTCTTTTGAGAATTTCGTTGGTTGGTTCGCTTGGTGTTGTGGGTAATCTATCGTCTAGCATAAGATTATTTTATAATTAAATTACATTAAAATCAAGAAAAATTCTTTGCCAGAAAGTGCGATGCCCGTCAGAGGTCCAGAGGACATGACGGGCATTTACGATGATAGCTTGGTTTGTTTTCGCGAAGCGAGGACCGCTATGGTCCCGTTCGCGAAAAGTTGGTAGACAGCGTATACTGCCGCCCCCGACCACAGGGTCGAGAGTGCAAACAGGTTGATGATGCACCCGATGGACGTCGTCGTCCATGCGAATGCATCCTCGCTCTTCGGGCTTCTATAGGCCTTCCGAATGGTCGGCCAGAAACCCGCAAAGTCGGCTACGAGATTGGCAGCGAACCCCGCCGTCAACCCTAGCCACCACCACAGGATCAAACTAACTCCTGCGATGGCTCCGGCAATCAAGTCGCTCCTCTCCCATCCACCGACACCGTGCCGGATGGACAAGAAAGCGACGATTGTCGGCCCAACCGCGTATGCGGCTGGGAGCCACAGTGTGCTAGTTGCCCCCATGGCAACGTTGTACACCAGAAGGGTCCAGCCTATAATCGAGATGACTAACCACGTCACCCGGTTTGGCCTGACCCGCTGTTCAGCCGGCATTTCTGCCGTCCTGAATATCGCCCAGATGTACCGGACGATTGCGACGAGCGCGAATGCGCCCGCCACGAAACCCGTAAGGGCTCGTAGTGTGTGCATCTCACGCTCCTTCCTTTCAGAGAACATGATGGGACTATCCCACCAGTCTCTTATAGTATAACATATATGAATACAAAAGTCAAGGAAAAATCAGCCTATTTAGGTAATTAATGAGAGTATTAAAATGCTCATGATAACCAATATAATTCCGAAAAACTGATGTCTTTTTAATTTTTCTTTGCTAATAAACACCCCAAGCAAAACCGATAGCACAATAAAGCTTTCACTGATAGTGGTAGCAATAGAAATGGAAATATAGGTCATAGCAAAAGCAAAAGCAATCCAACCGATATTATCCAAAACACTTTGAAAAAAAATGATGCTACTATTTCTTTTAATGTCTAAAATAAGATCTTTAAATCCTCCACTAAAAATCAAGTAAACACTTGTAACGATTACAAAGAAAATATGAGTAAACCAAATCGTAAGCAACGGCGAAGTTTGTTGACTAGAGACACCCGTCAAAAAGTTCGTCAACGCCATACCAACAGCTCCAATGCCAGCCAAAATTGCTCCTTTTTCAATAACTAACCGACGAATATTTAGATGTTTTTTTTCTTTTGCAACTGCAAATATAATACCAAAAAAAGTTAAGACAACTAGAATCGCCTGAAATAGTGAGAGGTGTTCCCCTGCCAAAACCACACTTAAACCTACTGTAAGCGGAAGCTCCAAGCCGGTTATCGGATCAACTACAGCAATTTTCCCTTGCTTGAGCGCCGATAAATAAAACAGGACGAAGATAACTGAAACAACTGATAAAAGTATTAATAAATATATGTTGCTCGGTTGAGAGATGACTGTTAGCAATTCTTTTCGGATAAATACAAAAAGACCTGCAGATCCCAAGACCCCAATAAAAAATAGCGATTTCCAAATACCAATTTGCCGAACAGTTTTTTGAATAAAAAAATCACCGAAGCCCCAAGCAAATAATGCGACAAAGGAAAAAATTATTCCGGCATTTAGCATAAAAAGATATTTAATAAAAGTTTCATTCAAACATTATTCCTTCGTTTTTGTTTTCAATTGTCGGAGTTCTTCGGCTGTGTCTTTCAGCTCTTCTATTATTAATTCATGTTCAAACTCTAATCCTTCCATTTGATACATTTTACTTTTACTGTTTGAAGGTACAACTGTCCTGAATATGTAGGGCAATAATTTGTCAACGAATTTAGACCTTTCTATAGATAAAGCGAGGCTGGCAAGTAGTTTTAGATAGTTTGGTTCTTTTTGAACATTTTTTATAATATCTTCAACGAAACTTAATGCATCTTCATAATCTTTTCTAGTTGGATTTAACCCAAACACTTCAGTAACCCAACCACCAAGAACAGGTCTTATATTTTTTTCTGCTACTGCCCTGACTGCACTTGATTTATTTTTTTTCATATATATATTATATAACAATTTGCCTTTTTGGAGCAAATATGCGACAATGGACACATGAATTTGGTAGTGAAAATTCTGCCGTATGCGCAGATTATTCTTTCTGTAATATTGGTAGCGGCTATATTGCTTCAGCAATCGGCTGCCGGCTTGGGAGGCGCTTTGGGTGGAAGCGACAATGATTCTTTTCATCACACCCGTCGAGGATTTGAAAAGTCCCTTTTTTACTTGTCTCTTATTTGTGGAATTCTTTTTGCTTTATTTGCATTCCTCAGTATAATAATAAAAGCCAACAGTTAATAAACACGCTGGACAACTTGTCTTAATCTTTCGTTATATCTTGTATGAAAAATTTTTATAGTCGGATACGCAATTTTAAATTGCCCAAAAAAGACGAAATCAATTCAGTTTTTGCCACTTTCACAAAAAAAGAAAGGATTATTTTTGCTGTATTGTTGATAGCCCTTTTTGTAAGCACAATATCAATACTACAGAGTATAAATAAATCCCTGATGGTTAGCGTACCATTACGCGGAGGATCTATTTCTGAAGGAATTATCGGCTCCCCGCGTTTTATAAATCCAATACTGGCCAATCCTAATTCTCCCGCCGACCAAGATTTAGTTTTACTTATTTATTCAGGTCTGATGAGAAAAAATTCGGATGGAACTTTTATTCCGGATTTAGCGGAAAAATATGAAATGTCTAAAGATGGCTTGACTTATACTTTTACTTTAAAAGATGAAATATATTTTCAAGACGAAAAACCTGTTACGGCGGATGATGTAATTTTTACTATAAACAAAGTTAAAGATTCAATTATTAAAAGTCCGCACAAGATACACTGGGACGGCGTAAGTGTCGAAAAAATAAACGATACAACCATTCAATTCACTTTAAAACAACCTTATCCGGCATTTTTAGAAAATGCAACACTCGGCATCATGCCTCAACATTTGTGGGATGATGCTCCGATAGAATTGAATGAAGCTAACACTTCCCCAATCGGTTCCGGACCTTATATGATAAAAAATGTTGCCAGAGAATCTTCGGGAGTCATAAATTCTTATGAATTAGTAACATTTAAAAAATTCATATTGGGTGAACCGTATATTAAAACAATAAATTTACATTTTTACTCAAATGAAAAAGATCTTATAAAAGCGCTAGAAGATAAGGAAGTTGACCAAATAAGTTCTATCACTCCATTAAATGCCGATGCTTTAAAGAAAGAGAATTACCAAATAGAATCCTCTGTGCTTCCTCGAATATTTGGGCTTTTCTTCAACCAAAATCAAAACACTCTTTTTACTAATAAAGTGATAACTAAAGCCATCGATCAGGCAATAGATAAAGACAGGATAGTTCGGGAAGTATTTTTAGAATATGGAATTGCTATTGACGACCCGATACCACCCAATATGATTTCTTATCAGAAATTATCAGTCGAAAAAAACACTCCCCGTGAAGAAATATTACAAAATGTGCAAGACAGTTTGGCAAAAGACGGCTGGTCAAAAGATTCAGACGGATTTTTACAAAAAACCACAACCGACAAAAACAAAAAAAAGACCACGATTCCCCTTCAATTTTCAATCTCCACCGGCAACCTCCCGGAACTTGCAAAAACTGCCGAACTGATAAAACAAGATTTATTAAAAATTGGCATGAAGGTTGATGTAAAAACTTTTGAAGTTGGCAATTTAAACCAAGGCGTGATTCGTCCACGCAAATATGACGCTCTTTTGTTCGGGCAAATTATAAATCGTGAGTCCGATTTGTCCGCTTTCTGGCATTCCTCCCAGAGAAAAGACCCGGGAGCCAATGTTGCCATGTACACTAATGCTAAAGTAGATAAAATTTTAGAAGATGCGTTTATTACTCTTGATACACAACAAAGAATCAAAAAATATGCGCAATTTGAAGATGAAATTAAAAAAGACATGCCGGCTGTTTTTCTTTATAGTCCCAGTTTCATATACTTAATATCTAAAAATTTACAAGGGCTTTCTATCGACCATATTACTTCCCCTACCGATCGTTTTTTAAATGTATATTTATGGTATACAAAAACAGAAAATGTTTGGAAAATATTCGCACACTAATTATAATTAACCCGCCGCGCTAAAACTAACGAATGCGCGACACAATTTCGTAAAATTAAATGACAAAAAAAACAAGATTATCTTTTTCCTCACTCAGTATTGACAACGAGAGGCCGAATCACGCTTTATCAACACCAACAAAAAGCGGGCCTATTGGCAATACTTCTTATGGCAATACAAATAGAGAGCAAAAAATTCCTGAAAGAAAAAAACCATCCAAAAGTTCCACTTATCAATACACCAAAAAAAGATACGGTTCAAATAAAGGATCTCGTCCTTTTGACAACAAAAACCAGTATAAAAATGAAAAAAATATGAAAATCCCTCCCCCAGAAAAAGGAGTGGTTCGCATCATTACCTTGGGCGGAGTGGAAGAAATTGGAAAAAATATGACTGCCATAGAAATTGGCGATGATATTATTGTTATTGATGCCGGTATGCATTTTTCCAATGAAGCAACCCCGGGAATTGATTACGTTATTCCAAATACAACCTATCTGGAAGAACATAAAGATAAAATACGCGCGCTTTTTATCACTCATGGACATTTGGACCATATCGGGGGCGTTCCGCTGGTGCTTTCACGCATAGGGAATCCTCCAGTATATTCCAGAAATCTTTCCATTCTGATGATGAGAAAACGCCAAACAGAATTTCCACACCTACCGGCCATGAAAGAAAATATTGTGGAAAAAGATTCGGTAATAACCTGCGGAAAAATAAAAGTCAGATTTTTTGGAGTCACTCATACTATTCCGGATTCAATGGGAATAATTATAGAAACCGAACATGGCTGGATTGTGACTCCCGGAGATTATAAACTCGACCAAGTAGATGGAATCGTTTCCGAGGAAGAAGAAAACGAATATTCCATTTTTGATAAAGCAAAAGTGCTGCTTTTAATGACTGATTCAACGAACATTGAAAACGAGGGTTTTTCTTTGCCGGAAGTAAAAGTGCACCAAGGCCTTGAAAATTTAATAAGGAGAATACAAGGCCGAATAATTATCGCTGCCTTTGCTTCGCACATTACGCGATTAGCTTATATCGTTAAATTTGCGGAATCTTTAGGCAAAAAAATAGCTATGGACGGACGTTCCATGAAAACCAACATTGAAGTGGCAATCGAGGCAAAATTATTCCAGCCGAAAAAAGGCACAATTATATCTTTAGAGGAAGCCAGCAATTATCCGCCCAATAAAGTTATTATTTTGATGACCGGCGCTCAGGGTGAAGAATTTGCCGCGCTTAATCGTGCCGCGAATAAATCACACACCAAGTTTTCACTGCATAAAGGAGATACGATAATACTTTCTTCTTCAATTGTTCCGGGTAATGAACTTCAGGTTCAAAAAATGAAAGACGGTTTGTCCCGCCAAGGCGTCAAAATTATCAGCTACCGTACGGCTGGGGAAGATTTCGTCCACGCTACCGGACACGGCAATAAAGAAGATATCAGATGGCTCCATAAAAAAACTCATCCGAAATTTTTTATTGCGATTCACGGCAATCATTTCATGTTGGAGCTCCATAAAGAACTCGCTTTGGAAATCGGTATGCCAGAAGAAAATATTATTGTTCCGGACAACGGTTCGATAATAGAAATTTCCGCCAACGGAGAAAAAATAACAAAACGCAAAGAAACCGCGCCTTCTGCAGCCATGATGGTGGACGGTGCTTCTATTAGCGACATGCAAGATGTTGTTATTCGTGATCGCGTAATGCTGGCTCAAGATGGAATGTTCGTTATTATCGCGCTTTTGGATCAAAAAACCGGAAAATTAAAGAAGTCGCCGGATTTGATTTCCCGAGGCTTTGTCTATCTGAAAGAAAATCAGGAACTTTTGCGTCAAGTAAGAATTATTATAAAAAAATCAATCGAAGATACAAACGCCAAAATACCTATCCGTCCAGAAAATAATTTAGATGGAAATCTGATGAACTTTGACCACATCAAAGCAAATTTAGGAGAAAACATCTCAAAATTCTTGTATCAAAAAACCGCCAAAAGACCTTTAGTCATACCCGTAATATTGAGTGTATAAAAAATGGAACACAATAGAAAAATAATATATCTGGCCGGTTTTCTTTTTTCTATACCAATAGCTCTGGCAGCTTATATAAATTCCAGTTTCATTTCTTTTTTTGTTGGTGAAAAATTTGTTGGTATCATTTATGTTTTGGGATCAATCGGCTCAATTTTAGCGCTTTTATCAGCTCCAAAAATATTCAAAAAAATAGGCGGGTATAAATTTCTGCTTTTAGTGATTTTTTTGAACGCCCTTTCCTTTTTAGCCCTGGCTTTGACAAAAAATCTCTGGAGCATAATCTTTGCGTTTGTTCTGGGTTTTTCCATGAACACTTTAATCGTCTTTTCTTTAGATGAAATTTTAAAAATATTTTCCAAAGACCCGGCCATTGGGAAAATCAGAGGTATTTATTTAATCATATGCAGCTCAGCTTGGGTTTTGGCGCAATTATTATTCGGAACAATTTTAGGAGGTTTTTCTTTCAAAACAATTTATTTCGTCAGTTTTATGGTAATGATGTTGTTTTTTTTAGTATCATTTTTAAATCTCAAAAATATACCGGATCCCCAGTACGATAAAATAAAATCTTTTAAATATGTAAAAACGTTTTTCAAAAATAAAAATCTGTTCCGAGCGTATGGCATAAGTTTTTTGCTTCAGTTTTTTTATTGCTGGATGGTCATATACACGCCAATATATTTATACACTCATTTGGGTTTTGACTGGAAAGAAATTGGCATCATATTCACTATAATGCTTTTACCATTTTCTATTATTCCGTTTCATTTGGGAAAATATGGAGATAAGATTGGCGAAAGAAAAATATTAATGTTTGGATTTACCATAGCAGGGCTAGCTACTTTATCACTTTTTTTTATTAGTGGACATTTATTGTGGCTCTGGGCCCTATTATTGTTTATTACCAGAATAGGAGCCGCAACAATTGAAGTCATGAGTGATGCTTACTTTTTTAAACACATAAAACCCGAAAATGAAGAATTCGTGGGAGTTTATCGTAGCGCGTCCCCTATTTCATATATTTTAGGTCCGATCATCGCTTTTATGATTTTTATTTTTGTTCCGTCTTTTAATTTTATATATGTCATTTTGGGAACTTTGATGTTGTATGGGATTTATCTTTCGTCCACCATCCGAAAAAGCGATATCTAATTATCCTTGGCCGCTTCCAGGGTGACCGAAACAGTTTTTTCAGCGCCACGATGAAGAATTTTTAAAACAACAGACTGGCCAACGGTTTTTCCGCGAATAACCGAAGCCAAACTAGTTTTATCATCTAGTTTTACTCCGTCAATTTCCAAAATAATATCGTTTTCCACAATCCCGGCTTTGTCCGCCGGAGATCCGGGGATTACCGCTAACTCATTGGTGTTGGCGCCTGGTTTAACCAAGACTCCATAATCCACCGTCAAATTATTTTTCTCTTTCATTTCTGAAGTAATTGCCACATAACGCACTCCTAAATATGGGCGAACTATTTTCCCGGTAGTTTTTACCGACTCTACCGCGCTTTTTACGCTATTTATCGGTAAAGCAAAACCAATATTCTGAGAACCTTGTGCCACGGCAACATTTACGCCGATAACTTTTCCGGAAATATCAAGCAAAGGGCCACCGGAATTTCCCCGATTAATCGCCGCATCGGTCTGAATAACATGATCCAAAACTTCTATATTGCCAGAATTATCACCAGCTGTTATTGATCGCGCCAGACCGGAAACAACACCGACAGAAACAGTATTTCTAAATTCTCCCAAAGCATTCCCGATGGCAATAACACTCTGCCCTATTTCCAAACTATCGGAATTTCCGAAAGATAAAAATGGAAAATCTTTTCCTGTAACTTGAATAAGAGCAATATCTAAAACTGGATCACGCGCTACTACTTTTGCAGTATGTTTTTTCCCATCATTGGTAAACACGGTATATTCGGCATTTTTTTGGTCAACAACATGTTTATTGGTGACAATCAGCCCGTCGCTTGAAACAAAAAATCCCGAACCTCCACCAATCTCTTTTTTTTCTGTACCATTCTGTCGATATTGCGGAATATTAAAATTAAAACCAGGGAATAAATCGCCAAAAGGATTTGTCTGTTGATTAGGGTCAATATAAGTTTCGTATTTTGGCACTTCTTGAGAAATAATTATAGAGACGACAGCTGGATTTGTTTTTTTTACGGCATCAATTACAAAAGAATCTTGCGAAAAAATGGAATTTTTTTCTGTGCTGTCTTCTTCAGAAAGTTCATTGTTACTTTGTATGCTTTTTAGGTATTCGCTGCCGAAATAAGAAAAAATAGCGCCCCGAAAATTCCAAACCAATATAGAAGCAAGCAAAAGAATTACCAAAAAAGAAAACAAGCTGGTAAAAAATACATAAGCAAAACCTTGGCTGGTAAAATACGTTTTAATTTTTTTAATTATTTTTTCTGTATCCATAATTTTATATTATATTTATCCTCTTTTTTTTAGCAAGTGATTTTTATAAATTTTTTCTTTGTACGGTTTAAGACGCATGATTTTAATTAAAATATGCTTATTTTTTAAGTCCTTTTTTAATTCTTGAACATAGGCCTTTTGATCATAACCCAGCGCGATTATATCCGGCTTTTCTTTTAAAATGTGAGGCAGATATTTTGCCTTTCCCGCCAATACAACCTTGTCTGCAAATTTGTTTTTTTTGACTAAATCAAGTCTCTTCTTTTCGGGAAACATCGGATTTTTTCCTTTTATTTTGGCCACATTTTCATCTCTGGCTATTGAAACAATTAAAAACGAATTGGGGGCGAGTTTTTTTGCTTGTTTAAAAAAATTAACGTGTCCCGGATGTAGGCCATCGAAAGTTCCAAAAACCATTATTTTCTTTTCCACAGTTTTTTTTGACATACTTTAAGGTAAGTATACCCGGTTAGTAGATTTTGGCAAAACTCGCAAAGCGAGCGTGTTTATACACATTGCCAAAATTCACTACCGGGTATATACTAAAGAAGTTCATTTAAAAAATGTAAGAAGTGATTGGGGAAACTGGTTAGATTCCAGTACAGTGCCGCTACGGTAAGCTCCGACGTTAAGTCGGAGACAAGTCCGAATACCAATCATTTTATTAGTCCCGAGCAGGATAAACCTTCTTTTTTGAAGGACCACAAATTCTGCCCGGCAGGATTTTTTTTGTGTCAAATTTATGAAAACAAATAAAAAAATAATTATCATCGCAGGAATAATTCTTATATTTTTAGGAACATATTTTTATTTTGACCGCGAAAATACCCCCCTATCAAACCTTTCACAAGATATTTCCACGGAATTGTCTTGGGTTTACACAGCCAACACGGAAAAAAGCGTTTATGATTTTATGGACACATTGCGTCAAGAAGGAAAAATTACTTTCACGGAAAAAAATTATACCGGAATGGGAAAATTTATTGAAACAATCAATGGGATACAAAGTAATGGAGATCAAAATTGGATTTATTATGTGAACAATCAAAAAGCCAAAGTGGGAGTTTCTAATTACAAAATAAAATCAGGAGATGTCGTATCCTGGAAATATGAAAAAAGTTATTAACTTAACGTTAAAAACATGAAAAAAATTTGGGGAAGTATATTGTTTGGAATAATAATTTTCACAGGCGTCGCGCACGCCGAAGAAGCTCTGACTGTCAACTTAAATATCCGAAGTGGCGATACAATAATTTTTTCCGAGACAATCCCCCTCCAGTCAGCCGGTACTATAGATTTAAACGGCCACACCATCAGTACCAACAGCGTGCTGGCAGTTTTGAACGACGCTGATCTTTTAAGCGAAAATTTTGAAATCAATGATTTACAATACTATGATTCTTTTGGATCATTTTATTTAAAATGTATTGAAAGCGCTGTTGGCAACGACTGTGATGATTGGCAATATGTGGTAAATGACATTTCCCCCGCCTCCAGCATTGACCAAGAAAGCGTTTCCGGTGGAGAAACAATTTATTTTTATTTCGGCCCCACTTCAAAAATTTCCCTGAGTTCTTCAGCAATTACCACGACAGAAACTCTGACTGTTTGGGCTTATAAGTATGATTATGAAAATAATACTTGGGTTATAAGAGACGGAATCAATGCGGGACTTACCCAACCCAATCCGGACGATCCATTTAACCCATTGGAAATTCAAACACAGACGATAGATGCTAACGGTGAAGCGCAATTTTCTTCCATTCCGGTCGGCACTTATAGTGTCGGTATTAAGGAAGATTTTTATTTTCCCACCGAAAGTTTAACGGTAAGAGAATCAGTTTCTTCTTCAGGTGGAGGAGGGAGCAGTTCAAGCGGAAGTAAACGAAATAAAAATACAGGAAGCGTCCTTGGCGCTGAAACAAAAATAGGTTTCAATCTGGAAAAGGCTTTTGCTTTTCTTATTTCTCAACAGAAAGAAAATGGGTCCTTCGGTGAAGATCTTTATACTGATTGGATAGCTTTAGCTCTAGCCTCAGGAAGTCATCAAACAGAAACAATCAAACTGATAAAATACCTGGGAGAATCAAAAACGGAAAATTTTCGCCTGACAGATTATGAAAGACGTGCAATAGCATTAATGGCTCTCGGATTAAATCCATATAATACCAATGGTGAAAATTATATTGAAAAAATAATTTTAAGTTTTGACGGTAAACAGTTTGGCGACATTAATGAAGACAATGACGATATTTTTGCGTTAATTGTTCTACAAAATGCGGGCTATATTCCGAATGAAAAAATAATGAACGATGATATCACTTTTGTGTTGGGACGACAAAAAGAAAACGGTTCTTGGGATGAAAGTGTGGACATGACAGGAGCAGCCATGGAAGCTTTGTCTTTTTTCAATCAAGATGAAAAAGTAAAAAGTGCCCTAGAAAAAGCAAAAAAGTTTCTGAAAGAAAATCAAAAAGATAACGGTAGCTGGAACAACAATGCTTCCTCTACAGCTTGGGCTTTACAGGGCATTTTGGCCACCAGCGAAAAACCTGAAGATTGGACAAAAAAAACCAATTCTCCACTCGATTATTTGACTACCTTACAAGATGCCGATGGTGGAATCAAAAACGATAGAACAGAAAGTAAAATTTGGGAAACCGCTTATGTAATTTCGTCCTTGTCTGGAAAAACTTGGAATCAAACAATGCAAAAATTCGATAAACAAACAAGGCCAGCTATTTCCCCGGAAACTTTCAAAAAGCCTGCGCTAAAACAAAAAATTCTGGAATCGCAAAATACAAAAAAACAAAGCGCGACAATAACCACTTCTGCCATCACCCTACCACCCACCACAATTGAGATGGAAACTTCGAAAAAAAATTGGTTCGTAAGATTGCTTCAAAGTATTTTGGGATTTTAAAGAGTAGGCACCCAAAATCTCAACTTAAATACCCCTTCTTCCCTTGTCTTATTTATAAATTTTCCGCCGTTTGCCTCGATAACTTTTCTTGAAGCGATATTAGTCTCATCGCAGGTAAGTAAGGCTTTTTTTATTCCCAATTTTTTCGCTTTTTTCAATCCGAGCCGGAGCATCTCCGTAGCATAACCTTTCCTTCGCTCGCTCGGGATAACCGCATATCCGATATGCCCGCCCATTTTGTATAAATTTTTATTTAAACGGTGCCGTAAATGTAGACGCCCGACAAATTTTTTTCCAACTATGGTCCAGTACAGAGTCGCGGGCACTCTGCCTTTTCCTAAATTAATTCCTTTCCTGTCATCAACTATTTTTTTATTATAAACAGGAAAATCTTTCAGGGATTTTAATAGATCTGCGTGCCTGGCTGCAGTTTGAGTCTTATCTTTTTTATATTCCTTAGCCCCCTTCAGATAAGAAGCGGCATATTTTTTATTCGGCAAAATAAGTTTTAATTTCTTTTTCATTTTTTATATTCTAAAATTTTCCCCGCTTGAATTTCAATCTTGTCCGCTTTGCGAAGTTTTTTAATGTGAGCTTGGGGTATGATATCGTAGTGTTTTATTTTATCCAGTTTTTTATCTATATACCAAAGATTCCCTTTTTGTGTTGCCCAATCTTTTTTAAAAGTATTCAAGTTTAAGAGTGCGGAATATTGTCGCAAGGTCTTTCTTCCGTCATCTAAAAAATATTCATGAAAATAAGACATGGCCAATTCGCGGATATTTTTGTAAACCGGCTCCCGATACCGCAAAACTGCGTGATTAGTTTTAGACAATGCCCCCCAAAAACCTCTTATCTTAAACGGAGCAATTACGTGATCGTAATCCCCTTTTGTAGCCCCCAAATGCATTATATAAGGCGTAAAACCATGCTGTGACAGGATATACGCCCCCAGGAGTGCTCCTTCAAAACAATGCGCATTCTTATCGCTCAAAGTAAAAAAAGGGCTTTTTAGCGTCTCTCCGCCCTTCTCGAAATTAAACCGAAGTCCATTTAAAAAATCCTGAATTTTCGCTGATGTGTTTAATTTTTTTAACAGTATTTTTTCTTTTTTACTAAATAGGGACATTTAAAAAGTAAAAATAATTATTTCTTGTTTTCAACTAAAATAGTTGCACTATTTTCTGTAATATTTTGCAAAGAAAAAATATAACCTTCTAGGGCAATTCTTTTATTATTCATAATTCCAAGATTAATTTCCTTTGAAGCTGTAAAATTACCGCCTGATAATATAAAAACCCCCGAAAGTTCTCCCGCCCAAATGCATTGCACACCTTGCGGACAGCGAGAATCATTCATTGTCTTTAACAAAACATTAAGACCATCCGAAAAAGAAACTTTATCATTCGGACGCAAAGTAATTAGCTGGTTGAATTCTACAATAATATTTATCGGATTTTCTTCCGGCTTGGAAGAAGTTTCTGCCGGAGTATCGGATACTTCCGTGGATTTTCCCGTGTTCTCCTCTTTAATGATTTTATTATTTGATTTAACGACGAAAAAACCAAGGCCCAAAATAATAATTATCCCCAAAATAATTAAAACGATTTTTTGCATAGATTAATTATAACATTTTTCATTCAAACTCGGTAGTCGCCGGAGGTTTGGAAGTAAAATCAAAAAATACACGAACAATCTGCGGATGCTTGACTAATGTGCTGGTAATTTCTTCACAGATTTCTTTACTCAAATAAAAACCTTTGACTGTCATAAAATCTGTTGTTTCAACTGTCCGAACCACAAAAGAATATCCGTATATCCGTCCGTCTCCTTTTACCCCAACAGTTTTTACTCCGAAAATTGCCACAATAGTTTGAGAAATTTTATCATAGACATTATATTTTTTTAGAATTTGAGTAACTTCATAATCTGCTTCCCGCACAATTTCTAATAATTTCAAAGAAACCGGCACACCGATAATTCTTAAATATAATCCCGGACCCGGGAAGGGTTGCCGCTGAGACACTATTTCTTTTAATCCAAATTCGCGCGCCAGTTCACGGACTTCAAATTTAAAAAAGTCAGACAAAGGCGTTATTTCTTTGAGTCCCAGATTTAAATTCACGTTATGGTGCGTTTTGATAAGCGCAGAATTTCCAGCGTTGCCGGATTCTATCAAATCTGTCGCCAATGTTCCCTGAAGCATGTGCGTCGCTCCATACGTTTTGGCCACTTCTTTAAATACTTCTCCATATACACTGCGAAAATATGCTCTTTTCTCTTCGGCATTTATGCTTTTGCTTATATTTTCTACAAATTTATTTTTATATTTATCTATGATTTTCAAATTAATTCCGGCCTTTTTTGCAATTTCTCCAACTTTTTTTACTTCATTTTTTCGCATTCCCCCGGTATCTATCATGAATGCTTTCAATTGTTTGCCAAGCGACGGCGCAAGTATCGCAGCTAAAGTTGTGGAATCTACTCCACCCGATACACCAATAATGGCTATGCCATTACCTAATGTTTTTTTTGTATTTTCCCTGATTTCTTTTATTATGTCCTGTTTATCATAATCTTTAACGCAGCCACAAATGTTGCTTACAAAATTATTCAAAATAATATTTTCATCTTTTGTTTCTTCCACTTCCGGGTGAAATTGCACTGCCCAAATCTTCTTTTTCTTGCATTCCATCGCTTCTATCACAGAACCATTTTCGGAAGTAGCCACAATATTAAAACCAACAGGTACTTTTTTTACCGAATCTCCATGACTGGACCAAGCATTTATTTTTTTCTGTAAATTTTCAAAAAGTTTGCTTTTCTTTAATGTCACTTCTACTGGCCCGTATGACTTTCCACCCTTTATAGCCTGAATAGAATTTCTGTCATTAATATACGCAAGCCATTGCATGCCAAGACAAATACCCAAAATTGGAATATTAAAATCTAAAATTTCTTTTGGAATTTTAGGCGCATCAGCATCGTACACACTGGCGCTTCCACCGGAAAGAATAATCCCCTTCGGCATATTTTCTTTAATCCACTTTAATGAATTCAGGGGCGAAAGAATAGTTGAACGAAACCCCAAATAGCGCAAACTTCGCCTGATAATTTCCGTATATTGAGAACCCAAGTCAATAATTAATATTTGGATTTTGCTATTTTCCATCTATTTCTTTTTTATAAAAATGATTAACTAAAATTATTACCAAAACAGAAAAGAAGGCGGTCAGAGCAAGCATGGGAATAGAAATATATCCCCCAAATTCCGACACAAGACGCTGATAGCAAGATACTCCGGAAGCATCACACGGTAATGAGGAATTCTCTCCAAAATAATAATAAAAGTTTTGATAAACAGATATAATAAAACCTATAACAACAAGAGGTAATGCGTATCGAATAATTTTTTTATCTTTATTCCACATAGCCATTCCAAAAAGAAAAACCAGCGGAAATATAAATACTCTCTGATACCAACACAAATAACAAGGCAAATAATTTATAATTTCGGAATAAACCAAGGAAAACAAAGAAGCAAAAAAAGAAATAATAAACAGTAAAAACAAAGAATGTTTGTCAATAAAATCTAAAAATATATTTTTTTTGGGATAAAAAAAGAGTAAAAATAAAACAATAACTGAAAAAAACTGAAGCAAAATAGCTCCAGACCCCAAAAATAAACTCAAATAATGCACCGTTATGGGATTCATGTAAAATTAATTATTGAGGCAATACGCATGAAGTTTTATCGGCTAATTGCTGTAATGGAATTTCTCCGCTCAAACGAGAACCATCAGCAAATTCCCAAGTAGGATAACTGTCTACTTTTTTATCTATGCAAATTTGTGTCTGACCTTGTCCGCTAGAAGGAGAACACTCAACATAAGGCAACAGTCTTTGGGACGTTCCAAATAATTTTTTTTGAGATTGACAATGTGTACACCAAAAAGCGCCATAAAATACTGCGCCCTTATCTTTGAGACATGTTGCAAACTCGTCATATTTACCGGGTTCTGGAGGCGTACCGTTTGATTGAAGCAAGGCAGTAGCAATTGTTCCTAAAACCAAAAGACCAATTATTAAAAAGAAGATTTTCTTATTGTTCATGGTTTTATTTTATCAATTTAAAAAATTTTAGCAAGGAATTGAAGAATATTAGCATAGGCTAAAATTTTTGGCGCAAAAATAAAAAGACCTACAATAGCGGAAAGTATCGCGGAAAAAAGAACTGCCCCGGCTGCAACGTCTTTCGTATCTCGCGCATACGGATGATATTCAGGCGAAGTAAGATTGATATCTATTTCAAAAGCAGTATTGAGAGCTTCTGTAATAATAACTAAACCGATGACAATCGAAAGAAGAATCCATTCAATATTCGAAATATCCAAAATAACACCAAGATAGATGGCTAATAACCCCAAAAAAATATGCCCCCAAGCGTTATAACTTGTTTTAAACAAAATCTTAATCCCACGCCAAGCATGAGTGGCACTTTTAATTCTTGCCAGTATGGAAAATCTTTTTTTTTCTTTTTGAGAATCCATGCTATTTCAAAATTTGTATCTTGGCTGATCATCTTCCCTATCTTCTTCTGCAAGTTCAGCAAAAAGTTCTCTTTCTTCTTCGGAAAGTGAACTAGATAAAAAATTACCTGCCATTCTTTCCCGTGCAATTCTTTGTCTTAAATCTCTCTTTTTTTGTTCTCTAGTTCTAAAGTCAAGATCCCCTTGTACTTGTGTTGATTCTTTTTTGGACTTTGGTTGTGGTCCTTTATTGTCTATCCCTTTCATGCTTATATTATGCCAAATTTTACTGATATTGTATATATACCGGCTGGGGATTTAGTTTCAGAAGATTACTCGGTGTCATTAGAACAGTTCCGGGTTCTAGAACGTCATTTTTATAAAACAATTTAAAACCTGTAAATTGCACCGGTTCCGGATAAATGAAATTTTTATAAGTGCCGATTTTTTTCGCTTCCCCTCCCCAGCCATCCATGTGCATCACGATTTGCACTTCCGGCAAAGTTTTAATCAGTTTGTAGTTGGTAACCATTTTTTGCGTATAGCGATGAATGACAAGAATTTTCGGAGTAAGATTGTTTTCTTTTACCAAATTTGCCAAATAATTCGAAGCGAAGTTTATATCGGCCGCATCCAAGGTGCCGACGATTTTTCCGGGCCGGATAGTTCCCTTCATGGAAAATTCCGGATCAATGCCCAAATGCACATTTGGCATTTTTAGATATTTTTCCAATAATGGAATTTCTTTTTCCACCTTGGAAAAACCCACTTGAATATCCAAAAAAACAATCGCGTTTATTTTTTCCGCCATTGCTAAAACTTTATCAATTTCAGCAGAAGGCATACGGGCTCGGTACATACCATCATCCCCAGCGCTGCCTTGCGCAACCACAGCGATATAATGCAAGGCGGGAATTACCGGAGTTGAGGGATCGGCCACTTCCCATTTTGTTACTTCAGCATCCAATTTTGCGAACATTTCTGCTTCAGGATACTGTCCCAAAACTCCCATTTTCGTCGAATACAAATTTCCATAGTAAGCAATAATTCGATTAAATGGCAAAAGAGCTCCGGCATTTGGATAAACGGTTTTTACCGGCCAAAGATGAGTTTTAACCGGCTGGGAAGAAATTGGTTCTTTAACATTTTTAGTAATTGTTTTACCATTTTCAACTACTGTTTTTGAAACTGTATGATAAACAATTGGGTCCGGCGGATTATTGGCTATTTCATTTAATTTTTTATCATAAGCCACGACATCAAGCGGTGGAATAATTTTCACAATCGGCTTATTTTTTATCTTTTCAATATTGATAATTTGATCACTTTTACTATAAGAAACAACACTGTCAAAAAATTCCGGGAACATAAAAAACAAAAAAGACAGCAAAAATGCTGGACCCACAAAAAACCAAAAATAAAGATTCTTCATTAAAGGCAGTATAGAGGAAAAAGAATGTTATTGCAATTTTAGAATCCCAAATCTTCGTTCACCAAAATCATTCTCACCTTTCTTTTCATCATCGGATTCTCGTGTTCAAAAATAACAATCTTTGAAAGCATGGTGTCGCGGCCGTAGAGTTTTTGTATGTGAGCATTTTCAAGCGGAATAACGTGCTCCGAGAGACGATTCATCGCATCGGATAGAGTCGGGACAATTTTTTTCGTGCTGACCACAAAAATAAGATTGGGCGAAGTGAAAACGACATGGGGAAGTTGGCTGCCGGTATTGGAAGCAATAATAAATTCCCCTGTCTCGACAAGGGCATGTACGCTACCCAAATAATAATCGGAAAGCGAGGATTGATTGCGAAGTAATGCCTGCTTAGCCGGATCTTTTTCTTCGATTATTGCTTTGTGCAAATTATTCCAGCCATGTTTTTCTCCTTTGAGATAATCCACAAAACCGATTTGCTCGAGTGTCACCGATGAGCCGTTCATTATTGATACGCCTTGCGGAATAAGTTCTTTTATTTTTTCAAGGGCGAGAGCGCCACTTTCCACCGCAAACGCCTCGACATTTCTACGTCCAAGAGCTTCAATAGTTTTTTGCACGGACTCTGTTGTTGCCAGTTTGTTGTATTCCATATTTAAACTTTAGTTGACTTGAAATCACCATGTAAGCCGTCTGTGCAATTACATTTTACAAGCTGGTGGTTATGAAGGGCGCAATCGGGCGCCTGGCAAATGCCCGGAGTTTTCGACACCCCCCGGCACCCGCCCAAACAAATATAATGCCTCTCCCGTTCTTCTTTTTTTGTTTCTTTGTCATCTTTCATAAACGTTTAGTATTGTAGCATAAAATTCGTGGCTAGCCGTGCGATGGGAGTAGGAATTTTTTTAACACCAAATTTGATAAAAACACTTTTTTGTATTATTGTAAGAATAACCATTGGGAGATCGTCTAATGGTAGGACACATCCCTCTGGAGGATGTTATCTTGGTTCGAGTCCAAGTCTCCCAGCTTTCATATGTTATACTGTGGTGATAATGAATAAAACCGATGAACAATTAATTTCAGATTACCTGGAAGGAGATGAACAATCTCTTGGTGTTCTTATTGATCGATACCTTTTAAACACATATAATTTTGCATATAAATTAACAAATGATCGCCAAGCAGCCAATGACGTTACTCAGGAATCTTTCATTAAGGCGTGGAAAAATATTAGAAAATATCGACAAGGAAGTAATTTTCAAAATTGGCTTTTAACTTTAACTAAAAATACGGCTATCGATTGGTTGCGAAAAAGAAAAGACCTTTCTTTTTCTTCTTTTGAAAACGAGAAAGGTGTAAATATATTTACTGAAACTCTGGTTGACAACAAACCTTCACCTCTTGAACTTCTTGCTCAAGCTGAAGATGATATATTTGTTCAGGAACTTTTGAAAGAAATCAATCCTCTATATAAGGATGTACTAACGCTCCGATATTCAAGTGATTTTACATTCGAGGAGATTGGTAAATTATTAAAGAGACCTCTACATACCGTTAAAAGCCAACATCGTAGAGCTCTTGTTGCCATACGTAGACTATTGGAAGCACAGTCAGCCTAAACTCAAATAAATATTTTTTATTGAAATGCACCAAAATGCATGGCAATTTCGTTTATATAGTATGGATAAGTTGAAACCAGTAAAAGAGCTTAGAAACAATATTCTCTTTGGGATTAAACAAGAAGAGCGTCGTAGAGCTAAAATTTATCTTTTTGGTTATGCAAGCATCGTCCCTTTCTCTTTAGTTGGAGTTATTCTCTCAATTCGATATGTGTCGGAAGGATTTTATCAATCAGGTTTTTATGAATATCTATCACTTCTATTATCGGGTGATAGTACTGTATATGCCTATTGGAAAGAATTATCGCTTTCTCTAATTGATTCAATGCCAATTATTGGAATAATTGCTTTTCTTCTGGCATTTGGAGCCCTTGTATGGTCGGGGGCGAATACATTTACCAACACTCGTCGTTTTATTTTACAAGCTAACTAAAAAATTATGGATTTAAAAGATATACACAAATCAAGGACTATTCGCGGAATTATTATTGGGCTTGGGATTGCCATCCTTGTCCTTGGGATTTTTAAACTTGGCATGGTTGCGGGCTTCCACAAAGCAAGATTCTCTCAAAGATTTGGAGATAATTTCAACAGAAATTTTGTTGATCCGCGCGGAGAAGGATTCTTTAAAGATTTTTCTGATAGACGAGGTCCTCCAGGAGGTCATGGAGCAGTTGGGAAAATTGTAAGCATTGCTTTACCTCTTATTGTTGTAGCGGGTCCAGATAATATTGAAAAAACAATTGTGATAAGTGATAGTACTGAAATACATAAATATCGTAATGACATCACTACAACTGATTTAAAGGTTGGAGATTTCATTGTTGTTTTAGGAACCCCCAACGATGATGGACAGGTTGAAGCAAAACTAATTCGTACAGTGCCACCTCCACCTGACAAATTGCCAACCAATCAACCTACTCAGTAATTATGAAAACACTCTTTTTAAAACTAAAGAGCTGGGTCTTCTTACATAAAAAAACTGCGATCTTTCTCGCTATTATTCTTGTGGGAATTACATACGGCGTTGTAAGAGCTTTTAACAATACCACTCCCGAAACTCGTTATGTTCTTTCAGCAGTAGAAAGAGGAAATATTATTTCTTCCATAAGCGGTACGGGCCAAGTGTCTGCTTCTAACCAAGTGGATATTGTGAGTAAATCATCGGGAGATTTGATATATTTAAATGCAAAATCTGGGCAGGAAGTTAAAACTGGGGCTCTTATCGCTCAAATTGATGCTGGTGATGCGGCATATGAGCTTGAGACTGCAAAACTCTCGTACGAAGAACTTATAACTGTCGATGATAGCGAACTGCGTGATGCTGAAGATGCCGTAGAAGAAGCGGAAACTAATTTAAAAGACGCATATGTGGACGCACGAGCAACTCTAGCTTCGGCTTCAACCGATATGGCTGATGTTATAGTTGGGCTGGATAATCTTTTTGATGGTTACTTAAGCGATAGCGGTTTGGGTCTTAGTAAGACCGAAAAAGAATATATTAATCGTGCACAAGAGGCATGGTATGAAGCTGACGATTTGTTGGATGAGTTTGAGAAAGTTTATAGAACAGTATCCAATAAAACTGAAAATGATATTATTGAATTAACGTTATCTGAAGCGAACCAGATTTCCAACTCAGTGGCTCAAGCTACAAAATATGCTAAAGATGCAGTAATTTATCTTAGAGATCGAGAAGACAATAACATTACTACTGCTGATGAGGCGTATGCTACAGCGAGCGAATTGGCGACAACAATCAATGGAAATGTTTCAGAAACACTTTCCGCTAGAAATGCACTTACAGATACTAAAAGAACGCTCAATAATGCGCAGGACGACTTGCAGGAATTAAAAGATGGTCCTGATACTTTAGATATACGTAGCGAGGAGCTTTCACTAAAACAAAAACAGGATGCATACTCAGATTATTTTATTAGAGCTCCTTTTGACGGAATCATCGCCTCTGTCGAAGGAAAGAAAGGTCAAAATGTAAGTAGTGGTGCAACCATTGCAACCCTTATCACGAAGCAAAAAATAGCAGAAATTTCTTTGAATGAAGTTGATGTGGCAAAAGTTAAAGTAGGACAAAAAGCCACTTTAACCTTTGATGCTCTCGAAGAATTAACTATCACGGGATCTGTGCTTGAAGTTGACTTAGTTGGGACAGTTAGTCAGGGTGTAGTGAATTACATTGTAAAAATTGGTTTTGATATCGATGACGAACAAGTAAGACCGGGAATGACTGTAAGTGCAGACATTATTTCTGAAATGAAACAAGATGTCTTAATGGTACCGAATGGTGCTGTAAAAAATCAAGGCAATATTACTTACATAGAAACATTTAGTGAGGCACTTCCAATTTCACAAGACAACCAAGGTTCACCATCTTCTGTGCCTCCCGAGCAACTACAAGTAGAAACAGGTCTATCAAATGATACTCACACAGAAATTATTTCTGGTCTTAATGAAGGAGATCTTGTGGTCATAAGGACAATAACTGGACCTACAACAACTGCCACAACTGCAGCCCCAAGCCTCTTTGGTAGTGGTGGAACACGAGGAGGTGCTACGGGTGGAGCAGTTAGAATCTCACGTTAAAAAAAATGATAGAAATTAAAGACGTTAAAAAAATATATAAAATCGGAGATACTGAAGAACTTCAAGCATTGAAGGGAGTAAATTTTACTGTAAAAGATGGTGAGTTTGTTGCCATCATGGGTCCTTCAGGATCAGGAAAATCAACCCTTATGCATATTTTAGGATGTCTTGATATTCCAACTTCCGGTACATACTTTCTTGATGGAAAAGATGTTTCTAGCCTATCTGATGATGAGCTTGCTGATATTCGAAGAGATAAAATCGGCTTTGTTTTTCAATCGTTCAATTTACTACCTAGAACTACTGTAATTAGAAATGTAATGCTTCCCTTAGTTTATGCCGGTATTAACGGAGAAGAAAGAGAAAAAAAAGCTATCGCAGCACTTGAAGCATCCGGTCTTAATGAGACACATTTTGGGCACTTATCAAATCAACTTTCCGGAGGACAGATTCAACGCGTTGCTATTTCACGAGCACTTGTAAACAATCCGTCACTCATTCTTGCTGATGAACCAACTGGGAATCTTGATACTAAAACTGGCGAAATTGTTCTAGGTACTTTTCAAAAGTTAAATGAAGAACACGGGCGAACAATTATATTAATTACTCATGAACACGACGTAGCAGAACATGCCCAAAGAATTATTTCCATAAGAGACGGACTTATTGTGGAAGACGAAAAACATATTCAAAAAAGAGTAACTCATACACATTTATGAAATTTTACGACATATTTCACGAAACATATTCTGCCCTATCGGCTAATAAAGTAAGATCAAGTCTTACCATGCTTGGCATTGTTATTGGTATTAGTTCCGTAATAGCCATGATTGCTATTGGTAACGGTGCCCAAGGATCCATTGAATCAAGTATTCAATCAGCAGGTTCTAACTTGATTACGGTTACACCCGGAGCACAACAAGGACAAGGATTTCAGGTGAGTTCTGGTAGAGGTTCTGCTCGCACTCTAATACCAGAGGATGCAGAAGCAATAGCGAATGAAATACCACAAGTCGAAGCAGTTTCTCCAGAACTTTCAGGTAGATATCAAGTTACCGCTAAGGGTACAAACACTAATACTTCTGTAGTCGGTGTCCAGGCTGTTTATCCTGATGTTCGAAATGTACAAATAGAAGAAGGTTCGTGGATTACAGAACAGAATCTTCGTAGTTTGTCTAAGGTTGCTGTCTTGGGCCCCACAACACGGGATGATTTATTTGGTGAGGGAGCTTCCCCGATAGGACAAACAATTCGTATCAACAACGTTCAATTTAAAGTAATTGGGGTTACTGTTGCCAAAGGCGGAACTGGTTTTAATAATCAGGACGATATGATTTTTATTCCACTTACCTCAGCCCAAAGATTTTTGGCCGGCGATTCATATCTTTCAAGTGTTAGCGTTAAAGTTGTTAATGCCGAATCAATGTCTCAGGTTCAACAAGAAATTACGGATCTTCTTTTGGACCGCCACAACATAAGTGACCCAACACTTACTGACTTCAGCACCTTCAACCAAGCTGATTTAACTGCAGCCGTATCAACCGTTACTCAGACTTTTACTATCCTCTTGGGCTCTGTCGCAGGTATTTCTCTATTAGTTGGAGGAATAGGTATTATGAACATGATGCTTACTACTGTCACAGAAAGAACTCGTGAGATTGGACTTCGTAAAGCTATTGGAGCGAAAAGGCGTGATATCAACCGTCAATTTTTAGTGGAAGCCGTAGTTCTTACTTTTTTAGGTGGCGTGATTGGAGTTATCTTGGGATGGGCTATATCATTTATAGTTACATATTTTGGAATTCTTCAAACGGAAGTTACACTTTCTTCTGTTCTTCTTGCTTTCGGTGTGTCAGCAACCATTGGTATTGTATTCGGGTATTATCCTGCTCGTCGGGCAGCAGGACTCAATCCGATTGATGCGTTGAGGTATGAGTAATTAATAGTTAATAATTTATATAAAAGTTATGAAAAATAAAATAATTATATCGTTTGTAGTAGGAATCATTGTCGTTGGAGGAGGAGCATTTTACGCAGGAACAAAATATGCTGGCTCTAATAGAGTCCCGAGTGGAAATTTTACTAGTCAAATGAGTGGTAGTCAAAATGGTTTTGGCATGGGAATGCGAGGTGGGCAAGGACTTAGTGGAGTAACCGTGGGAGAAATAATTTCTAAAGACGATACAAGTATTACAGTTAAACTTCCTGGTGGAGGCTCTAAAATTGTTTTCTTTAGCGACAAAACAGCGGTTACTAAAAATACAACCAGTTCTATTGCGGATATTGTGATAAATGAAAACGTAGTAGTTAATGGCTCTGCCAACACAGATGGAAGTATAAATGCACAAACGATTCAATTAGGTTCTAGCTTTTCCGGATTTAGGCAACCATTTTAGTTTAGGGAACAAATAACACAGACCTGGGCTGGTCACCGTAGCCAGAAAACTTATTTTTTCTTTTTAGAAATACAGGCCTTTAGAAAAGCGGTAAAAAGCGGATGCGGACTAAGTGGGCGGGATTTGAATTCGGGGTGAAATTGAGTTCCTAAATAAAACGGGTGTTTGCTTTTTGGCAATTCGGCAATTTCCATTAAAATTCCGCTCGGAGATTGACCGGAGAAAACCAAGCCGGCTTTCTCCAGCTGTTCTATGTATTTCGGATTGACTTCATAGCGATGACGATGGCGTTCAGAAATTTTTGAAACTCCGTACGCGTTACCGGCGACACTTCCATTTTTTAGATTGGCCGGATAAGCGCCCAAGCGCATCGTTCCTCCATAATTCTTATTTTTTATTTTTTCAACTTGGTCAGCCATAGTGGCAATAATTGGATATTTTGTATCAGAATCCATTTCCACCGAATTAGCGCCATGAAGGCCCAAAACATTCCGAGCATAAGCAATTGTTAAAATCTGCATACCAAAACATAAACCAAAATACGGAATCTGTTGCTTACGAGCAAAATCGGCGGTTAGTATCATGCCTTCAGTTCCCCTTTTTCCAAAGCCTCCCGGAACTAAAATACCACCCAGATCATCTAATTCATTCAGTAATTTCGGGTCGTTTTCATACCTTTCCGAATCAAGCCAGAGAATTTTCGGTTTATAACCCAGATTCCAAGCGGCATGATTAACAGATTCAATCACGGAAATATAAGTATCTTTACACGATTTAAAATTAAAATATTTTCCAACAATACCGATACTGACTTCTTTTTCTATCTTTTTAATTTTATTCGCAAATGCTGTCCAATCAGCCAAATCTTTTTTTCGCGGCGATAATCCTATTGCCTTAAGCAAAGTATCACCAAAATTATCTTTTTCAAAATTAATCGGTACATCATAAATAGAATAAACATCCGGCGCAGAAATTATCCTTTCGATTGGCAAACTGCACACATTGCTAATCGTTCGCTTTATATCTGGCGTCGCGGGATGATCAGCTCGACAAAGAACGAAATCTGGATGCAAACCAACTGAATAAAGATCCGTGACGGCATGCTGGGTGGGTTTTGATTTCTGTTCGCCCAACAAGGTCGGCGTCGGCAAATAACTCGTTAATACAACAAAAACATCATTAGGGTTTTGGGATTTCATCATTCTGGCCGCTTCTAGAAACGGCAGAAGTTGGTATTCGCCGACAGTGCCACCGTATTCTATAATCGTAATTTCCGATTTATTTTCTTTCTGACAAGCCTCTATTCGTCGGATTATTTCTTTCGGTATATCCGGGTAAACTTCAACATCTTCTCCGCCGTATTCCAAATTGCGTTCTCGTCTGATAACCTCCGCATATATTTGCCCGGTGGTAATATAATTTACGCGCGTACTAGTTTGGTTCGTAAAACGCTCGTAATTCCCAAGATCCTGATCGGCTTCTACCCCATCTTCCCCCACAAACACCTCTCCATGTTCAGCCGGACGAATAGTTCCCGCATCAATGTTGACATACATATCTGCTTTGAGATTGGTGACATGATAGCCGCGAGACTGTAATATTTTTCCGATAGAGGCGGCGGCGATTCCTTTTCCCACAGAAGACATCACGCCCCCTACTACGAAAATATATTTTGTTTCTTTTTTCGCTGACATATCTTTATTTATTCAAATATTTTCTGACTGCCAGAAAACTGGAAATAATCCCCAGAATTATACCTGATAAAAGCAGAATTGCAAAAATTTGGAAAAAACTCGAAAGATAATAATCATACATGTCAATTCCAAGAAAATCAGTCATATTATGTCCAAGCCAGGCTGTCGCCGGCCAAAAAAGAACAACGGTAATCAATGTCGCGATAACACCATAAATTACTCCTTCCACCATGAAAGGTCCACGCACATGCATTTTAGAAGCGCCGACAAGACGCATCACACCAATTTCTTCTCGGGAGATAAAAATGGTCAACCGAATCGTATTAAAAGTAATGATAATAGAAATAATTACCAAAAGCAGCGTAATTAGAAAACCAAGTTTTTGCGCACCCGATATTATATTATTTAATCGGTCTATAACTAATTTATTTTGATGATAATTTACTTTATCTATAATAGAAGTCGAGCCCAGAACAAGAGTATTGTCTGATTTCATAAAATTCGCGATACTTTCATATTGAGAAACTTCTTTGGCTTTGACATTAAGATAAGCTCCGAGCGGATTGTCCCCTATTTCATCAAGGGCTTGAATCGTCGGATAATCATTTTCGTGACGACTGCGGAAAAGTTCTAGCGCCTCGTCTGCGCTGGTATAAGACACTTGCGCCACTTCCGGTAATTTTTCAAGAGAAGATTTCAAAAGTATAATTTTATCTTCGGGAGCTCCAACAGTGAAATAAATCGTCACATCCACTTTATCTTTTATTTGGGTAAGAGAAAAATGTAAAACCGCCTGCAGAAGAATAATTGAAGTGATGACGGAAAGAGTAATCGTCACAACTAGGACAGCCGCCCAAGAAATAAGTCCGCTTCTTTTAAAGTTTAAAAATCCATTTTTTATAATTCTCTTGAAAGCAGTTAAAGCCATATTAATTTAATTATATCATACCTACTTATTGTGCTTGGTATCTCTTATAATTTTCCCATTTTCCATCGTAATCACTCTTTTGCCGACAGATTCAATAACTCCGCGATTATGTGTCGTTAAAATCACCGTCGTGCCAAGATCATTTATTTTTTTTAAGATTTGAACTATTTCATGCGTGTTGACCGGATCCAAATTTCCCGTCGGTTCATCGGCAATAATAAGTTCGGGTTGATTAATAATTGCTCGTGCTATTGCCAAACGTTGCTGTTCCCCCCCGGACATTTGATTGGGAAAGTGAAAAACTCGATGACTTAAATCAACAAGCTCCAAAACATGCGGAACATCGCTTTTTATTTCTTCATCCGTTTTCCCGACAGCTTCCATGGCAAAAGCAATATTTTCATATGCCGTTTTATTGGAAAGTAATTTATAATCCTGAAATACTACTCCAATACGACGACGGAGTTTCGTTAAGTCCCTGTTTTTTAATTGATGCACATTAATTGATTCAAAAAAAACCGTACCCTCAGTCGGATTTTCTTCCGCTAAAATCATTTTAGTAAGCGTTGTCTTGCCAGCGCCGGAATGTCCGACGATAGAAATGAATTCCCCTGTCTCAACCGTAAAAGAGACATCCAGAAGTGCTGTCGCATCTTTATAAATTTTGGAAACATTGTTAAAGTAAATCACTTTCTCATCTTATCATAAATTCTTCTCTGCCTCAATGAAGAGATCAATATCGCCGTCAAGAACCGCATCGATATTGGAAGTTTCGGCATTAGTCCTGTGGTCTTTAACCATTTTGTAAGGATGCAATACATATGAACGAATTTGATTCCCCCACTCTATTTCGGTGTTTTTGGTTGATTTCATGGTATCTTCCACCGACTTTTTCTCTTCTTGAGCTTTTTTAAAAATTTTAGCACGAAGAATTGAAAAAGCCTGTTCACGATTTTGTTCCTGAGAACGTTCAGTAGAAACATGAGCAGAAATATTCGTTGGAATATGAACAATTCGAACTGATGTTTCTCTTTTGTTTACATTCTGTCCACCCGGACCACTGGAACGGGAAAATTCTATTTTTAGATCTTCTGCCGGAATAATGATATCTTTCTCTTCAAATTTGGAAAATTTTGGCAAAACTTCCACTAAAGAAAAAGAAGTGTGTCGTAATTTTTTTGCATTAAAGGGCGAAATTCGCACCAGTCGATGCACCCCGGATTCGTTTTTCAACATGCCGTAGACATTTTTGCCTTCCATTTCAAAAGAGATACTTCTATATCCATTATGATCATTTTTATGTTCGTGAATGAAAGAAACTCCCCAACCTTTTTTCTTCGCATATTTTTCGTACATAACAAAAAGCATTCGTGAAAAATCTTCCGCGTCATCTCCACCAGCTCCGGAAATTATGGTAATAATGGCATTGCCTTTGTCATATTTCCCCATACCTTCCTTTTTGTCTTTTAAAAGAGCCAATTCTCTTAAAACATTTTGCGCCTTGTTTTTATCATTCCAAAAATTTACCTCAAGCATTAATGCTTCAAGTTTCTTTATTTCCTTTTCGATTTCGGTTGAATCTTGTTCCATGAATTTTAGAGAGCCGAGAGTGGGAATCGGACCCACGTTCCTACTTTACGAAAGTAGTGTTCTACCACTGAACTATATCGGCATTTTTTTAATAAACAAACGACCTTCCTCAGCTCTTTTACTTAAAACTCGATTTTTTCTACCATTCCCCCTATTTAATCCAGCATATGTAGGACTTAAAGCATCACAATTTGGACAAAGTAATCTAAGATTACTTTCAATATTATTGCGCCAATTACCATCAATGTGATCGGCAACCAATGGAACCTTGCCAGTCTTAGGATTAATTTTCGCCCACCCACATAAAACACATTTATTTCCAAACTTCTGACGTAGATATTTTTTAACATACACCGAAACTATACCCAAACCCTGCAATCCACTAACCTTTCCCATTTTCCATTTTTTAATATAAATTTTACGCTGATACTCAAGCTGACACAAATTGCTGCAATACTTATACCCAGAACGTGAAGTTTCTTTTTCACAAAAAAGACATTTTTCTCTAGGCTTTTTAGGATTAGGCATAAACAAAGTATACCAAACTCGTTGACCAGTATCAAGCTAAAAGATGGTTGCATGTTCAATAAATAAATTTGACACTGGAGCCGTTGATCGGGATTGAACCGATGACCTCGTCATTACCAATGACGTGCTCTACCAACTGAGCTACAACGGCAAACTGACGTATCCGACTTACCAAAACAGCTACAGCAACAAAACATAGTAAATATTACTATATTTTTGGCTTTTTTGCAAAAAATTATTTATTAAGCTCTTTTTCCGCTCGATCCGCCAGACCAACAATAATACTAACTTCTTCTTCGGTAAATTTCCTTGGTTTTGTGTCTTTTACACAGAAAACTCCTATCGGCTGATGTGTTTTGTAATCAAAAAGGGCAACTCCTGCATAAAATCGAATAAATGGAAAATTGGTTACCATTGGATTGTCGGCAAAACGAGGATCCTTTAAGGTGTCTTCCACAATAAAAATATTTGTCGCCAACAACGCATGTCCGCAAAAAGATTCAGATCGCCCTCCTTCCGTTTGATCCAACCCAACACAGGATTTAAACCATTCCCTGTCGGAATCCAAAATTGAAACCATAGACATCGGTACTTTCAATTTTTCTACTGCTTCACGAGTTAAAATATCAAAACGTTCTTCCGGCTTGGTGTCCAAAATAGCCAATCGGTGAACGGCTTCTATTCTTTCTTTTTCATTTGCAGGAATTGGCGCGTTTTGCATATATTAATTATACCACTAAAAGTTATTAACAAGTAAAATAAAACTTAATTTGAATGCAATAGTAAAAAATATCGCACCGTAAAAACAAGGAGTAAGAAATGGGTTAACAACTTTACCCCCTGGGGTACAACCGGTTTTGCACAATTTATTTCGCCTCCAGGCGATAAACTCAATAACAAAATTAATCCAAGCAAACAATGTCCCTAATAATAAAACCACAAACAGAGCCATAATAATTTTTTCCATACCTTATATTATATCACTTTTTTGCGCGGCTTAGTGAAAGAAGCTGGAACCGAGATACGACAGCATAATGATTATATTTATATACCAGATTTCCCCTCTTTTATTTTGTCTTGATTCTTTCTAAATTCAACACCCTGTAGTCCGTTATTGCTTTTACCTCCTTCTGGAATGGGATTAGGTGGAATTAAACTTGCGATATTATCCCATATAGCTTTTAACTCTTGAATCGTTGCTCCAGTTTTTTGTTTAAAACTTATCGTAAGCCGACCATTACTCTGAGTAACAGTGATGTTTTCTCCTAAATTTGCTTTAAGTAAATCAACATTTACACCACGTTCCTCTAAAATGATAGCTTGAGTGCCTTGCGATAAATCGTAAAACCCCGAACCTACGGGTCGATAACCTTTTTTATATAATGCAAAAACAGCATCGCGGACTTGTGTTTCCAATTGTTCTCGATATAAACCCAGATTGTATTCATCTTCGGTTGCGTATGGATTATCTGCTGTTCTTTGTTTTAGTTCTTTTCCATTTTTTACAACCTCCCCATTGCGAATCCTAATATTTTGCGCAATAACTCTTAATTCCGCCGGTGAATAAACCTTTTCACTAATAGTGTAGAAAATAAGGTCAAAATAATCTGGATAATCTCTAATTAAAGCCTGAAGTTCTCTACTGTCTTTAACATTAGCTAAATAGTTTTCTTTATTTTTTTGCAACGAGGGTTCGGTTATATCGTGAAAATATAACTTCAATCTCCCATTTAGACCATCAAGACTTAACGGAACATCCTGAGAACTATTTCCGAATGAAGATTCAATATCCATACAAAAAGTATACCACAATTCAAATTCACTACCCCGTGAACTTTTTATGCTTATTTTACTGAGTTAAAAACGATGCGCGACCTGGTGGATAGTGTTAGAACTAGCTTTGTGCTAGTAAATTTCTAAAATTACTTACAAATCCTTCAGTAAAATCGTTTGGTTGTTCTTTCATCCATAAATTAAGTTCTTCTAAACTTATCCATCGCACTTCGGATACTTCTTCTGGGTTTGGTTTTATATCTTCATTATAGTTTGCGGTATATAGCATATTAAAACGTTTTACAATCTTCCCTGGCTGGTCTTTTTCGTCCGTAAAAAACTTTCCCTTTTCAGTAAGCTTAATACCTCTTACTCCCACTTCTTCCTCTAATTCTCTTTTTGCAGCAGTTAGATAATCTTCCCCTTCGTCAACATGTCCAGCTGCAGACTGGTCCCATCTTCCCGGCAAGGTATTAGCATTATCTGCTCTTTTTTGTATTAATAAATCTCCTTTAGAGTTAAACAAGAAAATTCTTGATATACGATGATATATTCCTTTTTCTCTGGCTTCTTTGCCAGTTCCTGCACCAATTACATTATCGTTTTCATCCACATAGGTAATTAATGGCATATAAAAATTATATCAGGTTAGAACCCAAAAGTCCTTACTAATAAAAGGTCATATTTAGAAATTTTGCTCTGCGGGGTTATTAAACGAAGCTCGAACCTATTTTACTAAAAATTCGACAGAAGCATCAAATGTAAATGCGGACTCGGTTTTGCGAAAGCATTTTTTGGGGAAAAGGATTTCGCAAAACCTCGACTAATATTTTTTTAAATTCGGCGGGGTTAAATTCTGCCCGCAGGAGGGGTTTGGGGAGGAATGCGGG
>Ga0172379_10001952_pt1 | contig 38450 bp, 33 predicted proteins | sample GrowelOW334metaG_FD_119756 | JGI IMG/M metagenome (GOLD analysis project Ga0172379, IMG submission 119756) | Groundwater microbial communities from an aquifer near a municipal landfill in Southern Ontario, Canada - Groundwater well OW334 metaG | ecosystem: Environmental > Aquatic > Deep... | reverse complement strand
TGCCGCTGTGCGGCGCGGCGGCATGACGGCTGGAATGTCAACGCTGTTCGGCACAACGGCAATGGGTTGCCGGAAGCCCAGACGGCGGAACTGTTCAGCCTCTTCCGGCGCCGTGGCGTGCAGGCAGGCCGCCGACTGCAAATCACGCCGCTGGTACAGCCACATGGCCCATTGCTTTTTCCATTTGTGGTGGTTTAATGACCATGGTTCGAGCATGCCATGAGGCGCAATAATCAATGGGATTTTATATTTTCTGGCCAGTGACGCCGCTATATGATTACTGGCTATCCAGATGCCGTGGTCATGAATAATGGCAGGTTGTGTTTCATGTATTAATCTGGTCATTTCCCGGCATGACGCTCTATAACCGCCATGCTTAACCGTAAGAAAATGTGCAAAGCCGGGCTGTGTCAACTGATCGCCGGGGGTATGACTGAGCAGCCAGGCATCCACGCCGCACGCCGTCAGCCCGGCGCACAAGCTTGGTATCGAGCGTGAAGGTCCGCCGGCTTCCGAACGTACAGTTCCAATAGAATGTAGAACACGCATGTTATTTATTATTCTCGGTTGCGGGAATGAAAAACAATCCCGTTTTATTATAAAACCATAGTTTTTTTACATAAAGCAAGTTCACTGCCTCGACTGTCCATAGCGTTTGAACGCACCGGAACGCATTGCTGATTTTGCATACAAAATTACATAATATGGTTTGCGAGATGGCAAAAATCCATCTGATTAGTGCAAATCCGCGCAAATCATATTTGTTCAAGCATAATCTTCATCTTGTTACTGATGCTATGATAGCTGAATTCCGATTCGGCGCGACTGCGACTGTTGATTGAAAAAATGGAATAGCGCGATGATTCCATTGCCTTCAGGATACATTCTGCCAGAATCTTCGCATTGCCAGGCGGGGCAAGGAACCCTTCGATATCCGGTCTGACCGCATCTGGAATTCCCCCTGTCGAGGCAGCCACAATCGGCAACCCGGAAGCCATAGCTTCCAGTACGTTAAACGGCATCATTTCCATGATAGACGGGCAGACATATAAATCCAGAGTGGAGAGAAATGCAGGTATCTGATCATATTCGATCCTCCCGTAGAACAGGACTGCCGATTCAAGTCCGTAGCGTGCTATCAGCGCATCAAGCTCCCTGCGGTAATTGATGTCTGCAATGTCACCGGCAAGATGCACATTGACGGGGATGCCTTGTTCACGCAGCAGATGTGCCGCTTCCAGCAGAACTGATTGTCCTTTTTGTTTTCTTAAAACCCCGACATATCCGAGATTCCACGATCCCGGCTGCCGGCGGGTTGCTGCCGGCTGAAAACGATTGACATCCACGGGATTGCCGATATGAAATGATGCGAGCCCTATTTTGTCACAATAAGTATGCCACCGTGCATAATGACAATATGCCAGAAAAATAAATGCGTCGGCAAGCAGACGAGTTAAAGCGAGAACTACTGGCGGTTTCCATGGGATTTGCCATGCATAGGATGAATGTGATGTGACGATAATGCGACATTTGCAACTGGACAGCCGACGTGCCAGCGCATAAACAATAAGGTCGCTTGTGCCTTGGGCATAAATCACATCTATATGATGTCTGATTAAATATTGAGCGAGAAATTTGATGGTCGAATATCTGCCCCCGGATGGAATTTGAAACGGAAATATATTCGGACGATTAGCTACAGCATGGTAGCGCATTCCATTGTCGGCGACATGCACCTCGCCGGCAAAAAGGCTTAGCACATCTGCATATTCACGAATATTATGGGTTAACAAGATGTTCATGCTTACGAATGCCTTCTCCGCGAATTCTCCAGCAACTCCAGGTAAGTTTGGGTATTTTTGTGCCGGTTGAAGAGCGATTCCGCCTTTTGCCGGCTGTGCCGGCCCATGGACGTGCGCCGTGCGACAGTCAGGGAAGCGAACGCCATGATTTGACCGGCAATATCATCCGGCTGCCGCGGCTGGAAAATGTATCCATTAACTCCATGTTCCACTAAATAACCGGCGTCTGACACATCGCTCATCAAAATTGGCAGCCCGCACGCCATAGCCTCGCATACTACATTGGGCAACCCTTCCACAAATGAACCGAGAATCAATGCATCGGCTTGTTGGTACACTGCCGCCGCATCACTCGTCGGGCCATGCAGGCGTATGGTTGACTCCATGTTCGCTTCCCGAATGGCTGCCTGCGCTTTGATGCATACATCGCGTTCAATATTGGCTCCATACCAGTCAAACTCAAAACGCAGTTTATTCCTGCCGCATTGAATCAAGGCTTGAACCACTCCCGAAACGTTTTTGTTTTCCGAGTAATTTGCCACGGATACAAAGCGAATTGGCCGCGAGTCATCAACTCTGTAATCGTTGCCAGGCACAAAATGATCAAGATCAACCGCGTTGTAAATACATTTCACATTATTTATAAGCCCCGGGTAGATATTGACAAGATTATTCCCGGCGTTATGACTGTTGCAAGTAATGTAATCCGCCGCATGGTGGAGTATCCGGAAAGACAACCGGCTGCTATTGGCGTTTACAATTGAACGTTCAGATACGACCAGTCCCCAGCGTCGTCTTGTAATTCCGAAAATCTCGGCGTAAAAAGCAGGTTTCTCCAAAAAGGCTAACACCCCGTCGCCATTAAAGTGCCTGAATTCCTGTAGTAATAAGTATAATCTTCTGGCGAACGGATATGGCGGGATGGATTTATATGGAATGTTGTGCTGCTTTAAAGTCGGAACAAAAAAATCCTGCGGGTGATAGGTTAGAACCTCCACTTCATGCCCCAGCTCGACCATGGTGACAGCCAGCGTAACCATCTGCCGCTGGGCGCCGCCACCGCCCATAGTATCAATAAAGCAGAGTATTTTCATTATATCAATCGCAATTTTAAAGATTAAATCGAATCAGTGTTATTATTAAATTTCAACCCGCAAGCCCATTCTTCATTGAAGAGAAGAACTCACATAGTCTGGCACCATAGTTTGCATAATGAAAATGCTGTTGTGCAACCCGGCGTCCATTCATTCCAATAACCTGGCTGCCTGCCTGGTCATCAAGACGGCGGCAGATTGACTTCGCAAAGGCAATCGCATCGCCGGGGGGCGTGACACAGGCGTTAACGTCATTTTCCAGATAGCGTGCAATCTCTCCGACCTGATTTGTAACCACAGGACGGCCCGAGGCCAGATATTCTCCCAGTTTAGTGGGAAAGCGTGCATTGGAGCGCACGTCGTCAAACATTGGAATAGCCAGTACAGAGGATGCGGAATATTCCTGAAGCAAAGCACTGCGCTTCAAGAATCCGGCATATCGGATTCTTGTGTTTCCTTTCTTAACCATCGTTCCTGGCGTAGACTCGGTCGCTCCGCCCGTAATTACTAGATTGCAGTCCGGATGGCTCGCCCATACCGTTTCCATCGCTGCCAGTAAAAAACGCAGGGTCTCATCATACGCAGGCGAGCCAGCGAACAGGACTGTCTTGCCGGGCGGGGAAGCCGTTACATGCGCAAATTCATTGACGTCAGTCAATATTGGGATTTCAAGCAAAGCGACGTTGCGGCCGGTCCTGGTGTTTTCCTGGCGGACCCAGTCTGCCAGGAAACTGGAAATACAAATCACGCCGTCGGCGCCGCACAATGGAGAAACTATCTTTTCAATCATTGACTGGTTTGGATTGAAGCACCAGGGGGCTTCACGGAGATCAATCACCACCGGGAATTTATGTTTTTGGGCCGTTGACCTGACCACGGCGCGCTCAAAATCAAACTTCAAGTCAGAAGTGTAGAAGTACAATCCGTCCAGAATTCCGGCGCTGGCAGTTTCGGACATCCGGAGCCGGGCCGCCATGATCAACGCGAACCGGTCAAAGATTCTTCTCCATTTGTGGCGGCTCGCCTGAGTCTTTCCAAGAAGATATTCGAAAGAAATCCCGTCTCTTTCTCCTGTTGCTTCAGGGTTTCGCGGATCAGTCCAACTGTCCAATCCATCCACCCACACATTTACCGCCGCACCGGCCTCAGCCATGGCGCGTGCCATCAGGTGAATCCGTTGCGCCGATGCCATTCCATTGGGATATGGAATCCGTCCGGTCAGTAAACCAATATGAAGTTTATTTGTCATAGAAGATCTTCGTCAATATGTGCATAAATGTGGCACACTAATCATCTTGTTTGCAACGCCGCTTTCACGATAGTCCGCGCGATCTGTCGCCCTCCCAGCAATGCCATAAGCACGGCAGTCCGCTGCGGCAGCGAAAGGCGAGGTCTGGCTTCCCGGTAAGCGTTCCATGCTTTTGTCCTTTGGCCCAACATGGCCAGCGATAAGGCAATATTGCGTTGCACGAGTGTGTAATCTGCCGGATGGTATTGCCGCAACAACTCTAAATGCTCAGTTTCCAATGCCATTTCGCGGTAATAGCCAATACGGTCTTCCAGATTGACTGTACGCCGCCGTCCGCAAAGGCGGTTCGCTCCATCGGTATGGTAAATTCGCAGAGCTTGATTCAAGTAATAGCGTTTGGCTGTTTTGCTGATTTCCCACCACAGTATTGCTTCCGCCCCGCCCCGCATTTTGCTGTTGAACCTCCGGCTGCCCAACAGCGAACGCTTTGTCAACCCCCAATGTTCGCCGGAGCACCTGGTCATAAGCGTTTCGAAGTCGATCCACTGATCATGATCCAAACCGTGTCCGGAAAATTTGCCGGTAGTAGAGTCCAGGCAGTTGCAGGTGATCGCATCGATGGCGGGATCCACAGTTTCTAAAAGTCGCAGCATTGTGCTCAATGCCGATGGCACCATCTCGTCATCACTGTCCAGTGTGGTGAACCATTCCCCGATCATGAGATCGAAGCCGGTGTTCTTGGCTGCGTTAACGTGCAGGTTACACTCATGAAAAGCGGCCCGGATGCGTGAATCCTTACTCAGATAACTCTCGATAATCGCACGGGTATTGTCAGTAGATCCATCATCCACGATAATGAGTTCCCAGTCAGGCATATCCTGACACAGTACGCTGTTAATGGCCCGCGGCAGGGTATCTGCCCGATTGTAGGCGGCCATGATTATAGAGACCTTGGGATTATTCAATGGGCTGGTTGGTAAACTCATAATTATTTCCTTTCAATGGTTCCCACCACTTGTGCGGGATTGCCTGCGACAATAGCTTTTGCTGGAACATTCTTAACGACCACTGCGCCGGCTCCGACCACTGCGCCGGCGCCAATCGTCACACCTTTTAAAATAATTGACCGGGCTCCAATAAATACATCATCTCCAATCTCGACAGGAGCCGTACAGGCCGGTAATTTTGCCTGCCGGTCCTCCGGGAACAAAGGATGAGCATCGGTGTCAATGATAAGTGCTCCTGAACCAATCAGGACACGATTGCCAATGACAATGCGTTGTGACGCTGTGATGCTGCACCCGCTCATGCCAACGTCATTGCCAATGATTATTTCCGCAGTTTTTCCGCAAGCAGTGATAATGACCGGCTGAAAGACACCTATGGAGTTGTGTTTGTTACGGCTGTTGGCGCGGAAGCGCTCCCCGATCCGGATACATCCGCTACGGCCGCGAAACAGCGGGAAGCCGCTGAGCCTCCAGCCCCACCGCCAGCGGACTCCACTCAATACACACCAGAGATAATCCACCGGTGCTGCTATTACAGCACAAATCCAGCACCAGATATGATACCCTGTTCGCAAAATTAACCGCCGAGTTGTCATTTGTTTACAATTTTCTATCATTGTGAACCTCTGTCGGCACTCACAGGCGGCAGCGTATCGGCGGTAACCCGCTGTGCTGATTTACTTCGGTGCCATCGCTGCTGAAAAAAATGAAATATAGCTGACATGGAATTGGCGGCAAAGGGCAGATAACACAGATAAACGCCTGTCATGTATTTCCCTGAATCACAAATGACCAGATTCATGCCAATCCGATATGCCAGCGCAATACCAAGACATAGAACGATCGGCTGGTTTAATTGAAATGGAGCCTTTCTCATGGCTAGAAAGAAGCCGAATATGCCGAGAATGGAGGCTGCTCGAATCAGAATCCCCTGCGCGATAGCGTAAAGCAACATGCCCGCTACTTTGATTAAAGAGGCAGAATGGCCTGTTGGTTCTGGTGTTACGGCGATATTTGGATACCCCCATGGCTTTATCAGTCTGACCAGCTCGCGAACTGCCCGCTCCTCCGCAGGAGTTGCGGCGAAAGGAACGAAAACAAACGGATAGTAAACCGTTCCCCAAATTCGCATTCCAAGGCATTTCACATAAGCCGGCGGACACTGCCTTACGGCTTCGACAAATTTGTGTTTCAGGAAGTTTCCGCCCTGGAAAGACAAGGAACTGCAGTTCAAACCGGCCTTGTCCACCGTTTCCTGTGCAAAGCCGTCCGAAGGCTCGATATTCCATGGGTTGGACGGTAATTTCGCCAGACCAATAAAGACGACGTGTCCCAAATTTGATTCACTGAGCGAAAAACGGCCGGCGTTGAAATGGCAGTTCAATGCCCATGGAATTTGAAGCATCAGGGCAACGCCGGCGCCGACAGCCAAAGGCTTAATCGATGCGCATCGGAACCATTGCATTTTGCTTAATATGAATACTGCTATCAGAACTGTTCCCGGCAGGAGAAGCAGTTCTGATCGGAAGTTCTGTCCGACTCCGCAGAGTATGCCTGCGACGATGCCCCAGGTGATCCTTCCGGATCTTATAGCCATCTCCAGCGCCAGCAGCGCGAGGATCACGAAAGTCGAACTGATTGGCATCTGATAGGCGTAAGCCATGAATGACAGCCAGGGAAGGGAACTAAGGAAAAGTGCAGTAGTTATCCGTTTCAGTCCGGGCGCCAGGCAGTTCAAACGAACCATCAATGCTGCTGTAGCGAACGCACCCAGCACGGATTGCAGCGCTACCACGGCCGTGACGGATCCCAGCAGCCGGATTAAAAGGCTGTATCCCCACATGGGAAAACTGGCCAATCCATCCCCGTTCATAATATAAGCATTGCGAATTGGTTGAACATCCTGACGATCAAGCAGTGAAGCCAGCGCCCAGATAATCGCCAGAAACACCATAGTCCAAAAGGCTACTTTGCGCAGATTGGCTTTGTTCATCCATTCTCCGCCCGGAGAAAGATCATCTTTTATTTTCATCAGTAAAACAACTCCATAATACGTTATGAACTGTCTCAAAATGACCTGTGTTTTTTCATCGTTCTCTTGAATGTTTTTCGCGAGCGTCAGATCGAGATATTCGGTGAAAGTCTGATAGGATTCCTTCGTGCCAGCCCTTTAGCTAGTTTTCTTGAAATCGCCGCGGCTCAAGTATTTTTCCAGCCAGATATACATGACAATGAACAAGTACCGGCTGCCCATCTCCTTGATCTTGAGTTTGGGTTCGCCGTAGCGCCGGTTCCGCCAAGTGATCGGCACGACGGTCCATGAATAACCGCGCACAATGGCTTTAAGCGGTATTTCCACCGTGAGATTGAAGTGCGGCGAAATCAGCGGCTCACAGCCCTGAATCACGGTCCGGCGATAAGCTTTGAAGGCGTTAGTAGTATCATTGAGCGGAATCCTGAAGATGGTCCGTATGAAGAAGTTGGCTATCCGGTTTATGAGGAGTTTGACTCTGGGGTAGTCGATCACGCCGCCTCCTTTGGCAAACCGGCTGCCAAACACACAATCCCAGCCTTCATTCAGAACCTGCCAATACCGTACTACATCCCGGACATCGTCAGACTCATCGGCCATCATAATCACCACAGCGTCGCCTTTGATGCTGCGGAGACCGAAAACAATCGCCCGTCCAAACCCGTGCTGCCCCGGATTTTGAACCGGCCGCAGCTCGGGTATGCGCTGCTGAATTTCCTGCAGCACTGCCCAGGTGCGGTCGGTACTGCCGTCGTCAACCACCACGATTTCGTGCGGTATCTGGTTCAACCGCAGTTCCAGATGCAGATGTTCCACCGTTGCGGGCAGGGCATCTTCCTCGTTGCGGGCAGGGATAACGACACTCAGCAGATTGAGCTGCTGATATTGCTGGGCCGGTTCGGTTGGAATGTTCATAACTAAAGTCTCTGTTTTTCGTTCAATTTAATCAGGCGGAGTTCAATTATTCTAAGTTGCAGACGAAAGCTGCAACCAGTCAGGGTTGCCCTCTGCATGGGCCGCAATCTCTTCAAGAATGGCCCCGGTACTGATCTGCGGAACCCAGTTCCACGCTTCCTGCGCCTGCCGCGAATCGAGTACTACCCAGGGCAGATCGAACGGCCGCGACCGCGGATCGCTGTCCACCGGGTGTGGTTTAAAACGATTGTCACACCAATCTGTGAGCTGGCGCAATGACATCGCGGATGCCATGCCGCCGGCGACATTGACTAATCTAGGCTTGTGCAGGTCAATACCAGCCGCAATCTGTTTCTGGAGCAATGGAACAAGATCGCGCGGGTGCAGGCAATCACGCACCTGATGCCCCTTGCCGTCAAATCCGATATAGCGAAGAGGCATCCGCCGAAGATGGCAGTTGATCCAATAGGCAAAAATGCCCTGATCAGGCCGTCCAAATTGCCCGGCGCCAGCCAATACTCCGCAGCGGTTTATCCAGACGGGGAAGCCGAACGTCGCGCCATATTCCAGCGCCAGGGTCTCACTCGCCAATTTACTCGCGCCATAGAGGGACAATGGTGGTTGGACACTGAAATTCTCCGCGATTCCTTCTGCCGACACCCCGACAGGCAGCGGTTCGCCGGTCGAGAGGCGAAATGCCCGATCAAATACTTCCATGGGCAGCTTCGCCAGAGGTTCAATGGCGTAAACCCGGCTGGTGCTCAACAGGATCAAACCGGCCTTTGTAGCTTTACACCGCTCCAGGAGGTGAATAGTACCCAGCAGATTATGTTCCATGAGTTGGCGGCTGCTAGTTTGTCCATCGGCTCCTGCCAGTACGCTGGGGTTGGCGGCGCAGTCGATAATCCAATCCACTGCCGGCAACGCGTCCACGTCGCTCTGACAACGCAGGTCGCCATGAAACAATTTGACCCCAAGACTTTTCAGCAGCGGACGATTCAGTTCGCTGCCGGGCCGACTGAGGTTGTCAAAGCCAAACATCTCCCAACCCGGCAGCGCGTCGGCAATGGCACATGCCAGCGTGCTTCCCACAAAACCACAAGCGCCAGTTAAAAGAATTTTCATATTCGCCTCATCCATGATTCGTGGATTTCAGTGAAAGTGGTTCTCAAGTCTTTAGTAATGTTCCAGCCCGGATAATGGGCTTTCATCTTCTGCAAGTTCGAGATGTAGCAAATATGGTCACCTTCACGGTTCTGCTCCACATATTCGTATTGCATCGGTTTGCCGGAAATGGATTCAATCAGTTTGAACGCTTCCAGAATGGAAATGCTGTTTGCCCGGCCTCCTCCAAGATTATAGACCTCGCCAACGCGGGGAGACTCAATAAACCGCCGCATGAACTCCACCACATCATAGCTATGAATGTTGTCCCGCACCTGTTTGCCTTTGTAGCCGAAAATCCGGTAGATGCGTTTTTCGAGATTGCACTTGATGAGGTAGCTGAGGAACCCATGCAGTTCGACCCCGCAATGGTTCGGCCCTGTCAGGCAGCCGCCCCGCAAGACACATGTTGGCATGCCGAAATAACGGCCATACTCCTGCACCATGATATCGCCGGCCGCTTTGGATGCGCCGAAGACGGAATGTTTGCTCTGATCGATGGAAAAATCTTCTGCAATTCCATCAGCATACGCCGGGTCATCGTAGTCCCATCGCGCAGGCAGTTCCTTTAGACGTATTGTGTTTGGCCGGTCGCCATAAACTTTGTTGGTGCTCATGTGAACAAACGGCGATTCCGGACATGACTCGCGTGAGGCTTCCAATATATTCAGTGTGCCGACAGCGTTCACATCAAAATCATCGAACGGACGTTTGGCGGCCAGATCGTGGCTGGGTTGCGCTGCGGTATGTACAATGGCCTGCGGCCGGAGTTCTCTGAGCAGCGCCATCACCCCGTCGCGATTGCGGATGTCCAGCTCGTGATGCTGAAAGGCGGGGTGCTCTGTTTTGAGCCGCTGGAGATTCCACCGGGTGTCGCCCTGGGGTCCAAAGAAATCAGCACGCATGTTGTTGTCGACCCCATGAACTTCCCAATCCAGACGGCAGAAGTGTTCCACAACTTCAGACCCGATCAGACCCGATGAACCCGTAACCAAGAGAATTTTTCTTTTCTGTATTTTCATTATTGTTCCCGAAATATGTTGGATGTCATGGAAAAAGTTCTGCATTAGCTCCGGCAGGCCGCTTTTTGCAGGATTATCCGGAAATTCTCTGATACAATTTTGGCATCGTGCTGTTCGGCTGCCAGCCGTCTGGCTTTTCGACCCAACTGTTCGCGCAAGGCCGCGGAAGCCATAAGCTCACACACGGCAGCCCTTAGTGCAGCCGGGTCGCGACGGTCCACGACCTTGCCCCAGCCTTCGCGGCGAGCGTATTCAACAACTGGCAAGCCTGCCGGTCCATAAACCAGTACGGGAGTGCCGGAGGCCATGCAATCCGCCAGTTTGCTGGGCATGCTATACCGTGCCTGTGTAAAAGATTCCGGATCGAAGTCATAACAGACGATGAGTACATCCGCTTCAGCCTGGACGCGTGGCAAGTCGGCCAATGGTCCGGGCGCTTGTACGGTCACCCCGGAGAAGGCACAGCAGGCGGCCGGTACTTCCTCTGTTTGAAACGTTACGATATCAAAAAACACGTCTGCGCCTTCCTGTCGTAATGCGTGTACAGACTGAGCAATATCTGTTAAGCAGTCGCGAATTGCCCAGCCAACCCGGCCGCCGTACCGTATGCGAAATGGTTGTCCCGCCGTCCATTGGTTGTGTGCTATGGTCTGATATGCATCCAGTTCCGCCGGCATTGGCAATGACAGAGTCGGTCGCTGATAGCGCTTTTCATATTCCCTGGCCATTTCTTCACAGATGGCAATCGCGACATCAGCCAGATTAACCAATTTTGCGAATTCATGCAAATAGTTTAGCCGCAGAACCCTTGAAGTCAAATTCTGACGGTAGATGGTTGCCGGCCAGTCATCCATGAAATGGAGCGCCAAAGGGATGCCTAATTTCTGATGCATACGGAGCAGAAAACGGACACTGTTCAGATTGGAACAAATTCCATAGAGCACCTCCGGCTGAAAATCGCGCACCCACTCAATAAGTTGTGGTGACGGGTCAACCCGATAGAGAATTTCCCCGCCACCCAGAAAGCGAAGGAACATGCCCCACGGATACCGGGCCAGACGGCGACTGGGAGACATTTTGACTGACGCAAGATGGTTATAAACCGCTGATGATGGAATCACCGGGCCTGATACGTTAGCAGGAACCAACCAATTAAATGGTGACTTCAACCGAAACTCCAGGTCTCCCGTACGGTAATGCCGCTGACACCGTCGCCAGTCCGGGGGCAAGTTGCCGCCGCAAACAGTAGCCACTCGGTCCGTCGGCCAGCTTGAGAAAATCCTCCCCAGGAAGTTGCCGCTCCCCGACTGCTCGGAGAAGTGTGCTCCGACAATCAGGGTACGGGGATGAGCGGAGTCATTCATTCGGCTAATTCCCCATTGTTTATTTTCCAATCTTCAACCGCTTCCTCATAAAAAGAAAGATATTCGTTAATCATTCTTTGTCTGCTAAAATGCAATTTGGCATATTCCGACGCATTGTCCGATATTAGACATCGCAATGGCTTATCTGTAAAAATTTTAATTACTGCATTTGTCATCGACTCCACGTCGCCAGCCGGGGTCAGAAATCCAGTACTGCCATTTACTATCTGTTCAGGGATGCCGCCCACGGCTGTAGCCACAACGGGGGTTCCGGAGGCCAGCGCTTCCAGCACGACAGTTGGAAAAACATCTGCCAGCGCTGCATGAATATATACGTCAGCAGCCCGGTAGTACTTCGCTAGCAAAGAAGCATCTTTTACGTATGGGACGTGGCGGATTTCCTCAGCTCCTTTAATTTCAGTTGGAGCAGCTTCTCCAATTGCTAAAAATAATAACTTTTCGCCTTGCATCCGATGTGATAAACGTCGTACTACCTCACGCATCATTTTGAAATCACGGAATCGGCTATTGCTGATGCCGTTTGCCGCGAACATGATTATTTTGGCGTTAACGGGCAGGCCAAGTTGAGCTCTGCTTTCAGCCATTGAGCCGGCTGAAAAAGTGCCGGTGTCAACGCCATTGGGGATTAGCCGGCTTAACGCCACAGCAGGACGCACCATGGAACTGTCTATTTTGTCCATGACCCACTGTGACGGGGCGGCTAAATACAGCCTGCTCTCTGCAAAGATACTTTTTTTCCTTTCCCAGTTATGCCGGGTAGCATCTTTTATCGCTGCCGGCGGACTTTTCAGATCAGGGCATTCGCCGCAGCCGGACCTCCATTTTAAGCAATCAAAAGGATGTGCACAATGTCCGGTCAAAGTCCAAAGGTCGTGCATTGTTAATACTGTGGTGCAGGATTTACTTAAATCAGGCAAAGCTCTAAGATCAAAGTAATTGGCATGAAGATTGTGAAGATGCAATATATCCGGTCGTCCGGGAATCATTTGCAGGATATTTTCAGTACCGGGAAAATTGAAATCTTCACGACCTTGCTGATAATCCAGCCAGCGCCGGAAGTCTGCAATATAAGGAAAAATCTGCTCTCCAAAACGTTGCGCTCCCCGTATTCTGCCGCTGAAAGCTGAGACTTTTTTTGCAGCAGTCATCCAGCAGCGCCCCCATGCGGAACGGTAAGAATCATGATCAATCAGAAAGGTGGAGGCATCCGTCTCTTTTTGTTTTCCGACAAGCATGTATGACGCTAAACCACGATGCAAAAACTCCTGATGCAAAGAGCGGCAGATGCCGGCGGCTCCTCCAGCCCCATTCTGGGTATTAACTTGACAGACACAATTAACCATTAAAGTGCATTCTTCTTGAGAAACTGTTTAAATACATTACCAGGGCAATTTCTTACAACCAGGCGCGGCAACTGGAAAGGGTCTGTATCAGAAGAGATACGGCTTCTGAAATTACTGGCGGCATTGGCAATTCCGGTTGCCTTTAGAATTGCCAGTGTATTTGTGTCGTAAGAACAACGAGTACCATAAGGATATGCAAAACTTGTAACCCTTTTTTTCGTGCAGGATTCGATTGCTTGAATAGAACCGGCAATTTCGCTTTGCTGCTCATTTTTTGACAATGATGATAAAAAAGCGTGGGTTACGGTATGTGCGCCAATATCAACAAGTCCATCCGCGGCAATTTCTCTGATTTGCTCCCATGACATGGCAAGGTGGGTTTGCCGGGCCGATCCATCATCTCCTATCGCACTTCTAATTTTCTCGAGAGCCCGCTCCTGCTCGCGGTATGGCTGGCTGTGCAAAATCCGATGCAGCTCCCGGTAGGCCTGATGTGCCGGTGACGGGTTGTCCGCGGCAAGAACGTTCCATGAGTCTTTATGCCGGGAAACATTGTTTTTGCAGGGAGCCGCAAACCGCCATTCATAGTGCTTGCCGGCAATCTCTAAATTTAATACTTCCGGCAAGTTGTCAGGCCTGAGTATTAGCCGTTCCAGTTCATCGCAAAAGAATTCCCGATTTGCAGACACATAACCCGTGGTAACATAAATAGTCGCCGGCATCGAATATTTTTTCAATAACGGCCAGGCATATTTGTAATTATCGGCATAACCTTCATCAAAAGTGATTGCCACAGCTCTTTTAGGAACATTTCCCTTGAGAACCGAAGTGACCATGTCTTCCAGCCGCATAATGTTATAGGATTTCTTCAGCAGTGCAAGTTGCTCCTCAAAATGAGCAGGAGAAACTGACAGCAATTGCGGGTCGGTGGTCAAATCATCAACACGATGATACAAAAGGATGACCGGACCGGGAGAAATTATTCCGCAAGCCTTCCGCCAGGCTTTTTGTAATCTTCCCGCACCGCGCAATCTCATTCTTCATTCCTCCGGCGTACAGCTTTGACGGTTATAGTCACCTGGTAGTCCGGATCATGATAATCCAGTTCTTGCTGTGTGAGTTCATCGGCAGAAATTCCTTGAAGGAAAGCACAGGCGGTAAGGACATTGCCGAAGCTCTCCACTGATACGTTGTCCGGTCCAAATACCTGTTCAAACAGCTTTGCGGCAGATGCAGTAGTAAATCTCCAATAATCACCCCATCGATCCATGTCGTACCGGCTTATCTGGCTGATTCCGGATAGCGTCGCCAGCATAACTCCGCCCGGTTTAAGCGCTGCGTGTGTATGGCTGACAGCCGCTTGCACATCGTAAATGAACGGAAACGTCTGAGTCAGTATCATGCAATCAAAAGTATTTTCCGGTATCCCTTCGCCGGTTGCCAAATCTCCCACCAGTGTTGCTTGTGAATTACCCAGCGTTGCATGAAGCACATCTGATACTACTGCGCCGCTGTTGCAAAATAATTTTGTGTAGTGAGAATTGCCCACCTCCAGCACGCGTCCGCTTACATTTGTGCAATTTTCAGCCAAAAACTTTTCTATATAGTAACGATCAACGGCGCGCCCCCGGTCAAGCCCGAATTTGCGGCTGACAGGTTTTAGTTTCCGGAGGCTGCCCCAATTCACATTGCCCAATGCCGGCAATGGATATTTCTTGCTTTTAATTTCAAGTAATAGCGAATGTATTCTTCTGAAAAGCATCTGCTGACTTCCTTTTTAAATTACCGCAATCAATTCACTGTCCGCCATGGGCATAACGCCATGTCCGTAAAGTCCGTAATGCGGCGCGGACTGAACCTGGCAACAGACTTACGACCCGTGTCCGAAGCCGCTGCCATGCGGTTGGAGGATCTCCATAGAATATGAACCGGCCATACTGCTGGTCGAAATCCGCGTTCCTGACAACCACGGGTGGATGTTTAAGCGGCCGGCTAAGCGTCTGAATTGATCTTCCAAGCAGCTTGCCGTTGACTTGCGTATGCGTGGCTTCAGGCCCGCTGCCAATATTGGTCACCAAATTCGATATTGGTACTATGCTCAAGCCATTTTGCAGAAAACTTGCCAGTAACCATTGAATATCATATGGGTCACACCGGCATGTACGGCTCCATATTTCATCAAATACTTTTTCCCAAAACACCTGTTCCTGTTGTCCGAGGAAAACAGACTTCAAGAATCCTCTATTTTTTGCTGCCGGCCATAATTGTATATCTGCATCATAATGATACCACGCTCGCGCCCAAGTGGCGTAACCACAGGTCTCGGCATATCCTGAGAAAAGATAGCTGCGGTCACCAAAGCAGGCGCAATTGGGAAAATAGTTAGTCCCGCTGACTGTCATCACTCGCGGGGCATCGGCGTAGCGTTCCAGCATTTCCGCGCAGAAAGTGAAGAAATCCGGCGTGGGAACGGTATCATCCTCCAATATTATGGACTGATCAACCCGTGAGAACACCCAAGTGATGCCGCGCGGGATGTTGCCGCGGCAGCCAAGATTTCGATCCGAATAGATACGCTCCACCCGGCATGGCCAGTCAATCGCCTCGTCTACTGACTGGCGGACCGCCTGACACTGCATGTGTTCTTCCGGGGTGCGCCCCCCATCCGCAATCAGAAACAACTGTTCCGGTGCATAATCGCGAATTTTCTCCAACACGCTCATAACGCATTGTCGGCGGAAAAAGATCAAAGCAACGGGGACTTTTGTAGTCATAGCATAAACCAACTTACAACACTTTGAAGTATTTGACGGGCAATATTTAATGGTATTTTGGGAATGAAACGAGATTTACACACGGCTAACTTACCTCCACGCAATTGTGGTTTGATGTCCGGACGGGGTCGTGGACACATGGTATTTAACCTTCCGAAAAGCCTGTTCCAGACGAATTCTGGTCGACTCGCCATCTACGATGTGATAGGATGCAATGGAGAAAACAGTGGAAGGGAGTCCTTTAATCCATTCGAGACACGATTCCACCATTTCAACTTCCGCGCCCTCGATATCGGCCTTGACAAAAGTCGGAGTGTCAATGCCCGCAATTTTGCAGCAGTCAGGCAGTGAATATACTTGAACCACATCTTGCGTTGCATTCGATTGGCATCCCAGGCAGGAACCAAGACCGCCTAGAGAAACAAATGATCGTTTTTCCGTCCGGCCAGAAACACCCGCCTGGATCACTTCAATGTTCGTCAAGTCATTTCGCTTGCAATTGGCTTCAAGTGTACTTCTGGACTTTGCGTCCGGCTCAAAACAGAAGACGCGTCCGCCCGGTCCCACGTCAATGGCGGCGGCAATGCCGAACAGCCCATGGTAAGAGCCAAGATCAAAGACAATTCCATCGCGGGGCGGCGGGCCAACTCGGTAATGGTAGTTTGAAAGCAGATCGCTCCAAAAGAATACCTCTTCCAAACTTTCCTCTGCCCATTTTGGACTAACCTCGTATTCAAGCCATGCGCCCCGGTAGTTCACGCGTGCCAATTCTCCTTCCAGGGTGACTCCAGCAATCGAGTGAACGTTGTGTGTTTCGTCGAGTTCCAGCGAATTCCAGTGCTTAATGATTCCACCCAGATAATCAATTAAAGTGGAGACAGGCGGAAGCGCAACCACTTTAGATTCAGATTGCAGAAGTAATCGTGACGCTCCTTGTTCCGCAATAATACGGAAACGTCCAGCCGCCATCAGCGCAGCGCATTTTTCCAGGGAAGGGAGATACTGTTTTATCTGTAACGGCGTAATTGCCACACTGCCAATTTGCATTGACTGTACCGTCTCGCCTGGTCCGTAATGCACGTTCACCCCGCATTGCCGCAGTTGTTTCAAACAGATGTTTCGATAAATCTGTCTTGACACGCGATTATGGACAGCGCGATTTAGAAAAGACTGAAATTTCGATTTCATTGCGCTGTGCCTCCTTGGTAACACACTTTCTCCAGGGAAGCAACTAATTTACGTGCCGCAACCGGCAACGCGAATTCAGCCTCATATTTATTGCGGCTTTCGATGGCCATGTGATACAACAGGCCAGGCTGGGCGGCCAGTTGGTACAGCAACTGAGCATACTCGTCAACGTCATCTATTCGCCGCGTTACAAATCCGGTTTGTCCATGCTCGATCATCTCTGGAATTGCCCCCGCCGGAGAGCCGATTACCGGAAGTCCGAAGGCATAGGCTTCAGCGATCACATGCGGACTGAAATCTGCCCGTGACGGCAGGAATAGAACGTCTGAATTGAGAAAAATCTGTGAGATTTTCGCATATTCTTCGGGAACGCCTTTCTGCAGCGGCGGCAGGATTTCCAACCATGATTCATTCTGCAATTCCGCTGGCGCCTTCATCCCCAGTGTAGTCAGGCGGACATCCAGCCCCATCCCCCGTACTTTGTGCACGGCCTCCAGAGCGATGTCGGCTCCCTTGCGCAGCCAATCGTTGCCGACGATGAGACACCTAAGCGTTTTTTGTGCGCCGGAACGTACGGCCAACACCTCGTCCCTGGACGGCACTCCGGGAAGAATCGCCGGCGCTTGGACAACCCCCAGCCGCGATTCCGTTGCGTGATAGCACCTGATGGCTCTTGCGGCAGCCCAGGATGACATAAGGATAGTAAGAGCCGACCGGTGCAAAGCGCGACTTTCGGCGCGGTGGCCTGCGCGCAAACTTAAGAAGTCAAGATGGGTATGTGAGGGATAGAAGTCCACAATGCAATCAAAAACCGCATCGACATAGTTTACCACTGGCAAAGGAGTGTTTAGCCAGGCGGTGAAATGTGTACTTCGTGAAAATATGATGTCGGCCTCTGTTCCGCTGAGTGCTTTCCCGACGGAATAAGCCAATCCGCGCAACCGGGACACATCACACGCCGTGGACACATTATATCCCATTCGGCGGAACAAGGCTGAGCGCCAGCGCTCAATCCTGGCGGCTGGCGGCGGAGTCGGCTCTATGACCGTCACTTTCACGCCCAAAGCTTCAAAGGCGCCAATGAGGGCCGTATCACGGTCGAAAGCCCCGGCACCAACCCGGTCTGATGATAGAAATGCTATATGCATTGAAAGTCTCTCTTTCTGTTATTCTGTTCCAAAAATCGCTGCCAGTGTGGCAAAAACCGTCTTTTCATCCGCCAGGCGTGAAAAATCCAAGGCATTGTCCCTGAATTGCGCGGGGCTTTTCCGCAATTTGTCAAATTGACTGCGGAGATGCTTCAAGTCCAGATGCCGATAGGTCAATCCGATGTCATAACGGTTCACTGCCGCCGCCATATAGCCGATATCCGGCACGAGTGCTGGACACCCGTAGGATGCAGCCTGGAAGAGGCTGCCGCTTAATCCGTACCAATGCCGGTAAGGCAGTATGATATATCGGGCTGAGCGAAAAAGATCATCGACCAGGGCGTTTTCCGGCAGGAATGGGATGCTCAATTCAAATATCCGGTTTTGCTCTGCCAGTTGTTGTCTAACCGAATTTGTTGTTTTCGAGAATGTTTCTTCCGGAACATCGCGGCCCACATCAACAAAGACGGTATCCTCGTACTCCAATGCCAAAGCGAGCAAGGTGTCGTAACCGCGCCGCATGAAGCGTCCTCCGTAGTAAAGCAACACGTCTTTTCCGGAATGGCATTCCAGAAATTCTGCATACACCAGTCGAGCCTGGCCGATCTCTGGCGGTTCATGCCCAATGTTCGCCCCCCACGTCCGGTAAATCTCCGGAAGATAGCGCACCCGGGGGTGGGACAGCGCAGCAACAGCATTTTCATCAGTGGAAAGAATTAAATCCAATCCCAGCTTCGACCATGCCTCCCGCCTGAAAAAGCGCCGCCGCCGATATTTTTCCCTGAGATGTCGTGCCCATGGACGAAGCTTATCCCAGAAAGCGTACTTTCGCAAATCCAACGGATATTCATGCGGGAAATAGATGAAAATGGCGGATCTCCGGCGTTGATTAGATTCCTGCCGCCATTCTCCCTGGAGCGCACTGACACATTCCTCCCCGTTTACCAGCAGAGTCCATGTGGGATTAAGGTCGGTTTCCAGCTGGGTAAGCCGCATCCTGAACCGTGCCGGGGCATTGACGACATCGGCATCCAGATCGAAGGCGCGCGCATTCGAATCTGCCAGGAACTGAGCCAGAACCGGAGACCGGGATGCAGGGATGCCATGCTCGCCGGGGCCGCAAGCGATGACGACCGGATGACCTGCCCCGGCAAACCAGCGGCCAAGAACAGCAACATAATTCTTCCGGTGGCCGTCCGAATCCGATGCCACAATCAATACAGGTCTTTGAAAGGATGCATTCATCAGTCTGCTTTGGAATATCTTTGTTTTAATTTTCTACGTTTTCAACGTTAATAAAATGTCTGGAGTTACACATAAATTCTGAATCGCCAATATAGATTCATGTTTTTCGCTGACTTTTAATCTTCGGCATTTTCTTTTAAAATTCCTTACTTGAAACCTGACAGTTTATTATGGATAAAACTGCGGGAGCTGCAGTTCATCGCTGACACATGTCACCCGATTCCTTCCTGGGATGCCGGCAAAGCCCGGCTCTGACACTTGTCATACAAACGGCAGATTTCGGAGAAGAACAGTACTGTAAAGAACACTTCCGGCGGATGCAGGCTATAGCCGACGATCCAGACGTAAACGAAGTAGATGGACCAAGCCGTCAGCATACTCCTGAACAATTTTTGCTCAGCGCTCACCTGTATCAGCCAGCATTTTAAAAGTCGCCAGAATGCCGTAAAAAACAGTGCGGAGAACAGTATCACGCCAGGTATTCCATACCAAAGCCAGACATTTAGTATCACCGCAGTGTCAACTGAACCCTGGCAGTTTGCCAAGGGGTCCGGACCCGGTGCGCCAAAGAAACACAGGTTTTGCAGCAGATAAGTCTGTGTATTGGCCGTGTTATCCAGTCGATTCCAGACATTTTCATCGTCCAGGCCCAATGACAAAAACCTCATTTGAAACTCTTCTATCAAGACCACGAAATCAATATGGCAGACGGCAAATCCCAGGAGGCACGCGCCCGTGATTCCGATGGCGAACTTGCGTGTGCGGTTAAACTTTCCGCTCATCGATAGCCACGCAACCAGCATGACAAGCGTTCCCATGCTCAGCACCAGAATCATGCTTCGGGTTACACTGATTCCCACCGCGATTAAAATAGTTCCAACTCCGGCATACATTGCCAGATTCCACAGCCAATGATGTCTGGTTTCGACAAGAGCGCCTCGCAGTACATACCAGTAGGCCGACGGAATCACCGTAAACAGCCCCATTACGACAAAACGGTTCTTGACGATCCACGCAGCGTCACCAAGCGTTAAGTCGCTCCCACTGTCGGGGATGCCCCAAATAGCCATCTGCATCAGATATTCATTGCCGGTCAGATAGACCATGGTTCCCCAAACTCCGACGACGATTCCAGCCATGCACATCCACAGGCGGAGGCTGGCCATCTCATCATCGCTGAGTCGGTTGAACGCCACCAATAGCGGACCCCACAGAAACGCAAGGCTAAGAAGCTGGACACACTGGCCCGGCCCGAAACCGAATTCCTGTTTCAATTCACACTGCCGCAACAGCACAATCAGCGAGAGTGTCAGCGCGCAGATTTCAAGCCCGCGCAGGCGGCTGCGGTGACTGAACAGCAACTTGATGGTGGCCAGGATGAGTATGGCAGAGGCTAATTGAGGATGCACAAACTTTCCTGCTACATTGAACAGCGGCGTTTGCAGGAACATGAACAACGCATAACCCAGTACAGGACGAAGCCAGGCGACAGTTCCCAAGAGAAACAATAACAAAAAGCTCATTAATTAGACTCCAAAACTAGCGGAAGCAAGAGGCTGAAGCTGAAAACATGATCGCATAATCTGTTTTAAATGTTTCCAATTCCACGGCGGAAGATGACATCGCTCTGGATCACTTCCCCACTCCTGTCGGGACTGAACATCTGCTCAAGAATACCGGCATATTGAAATCCAAAACTGTACATCTTTTCATACAACACATGAAACGTCGGGGAACCTGTATAAAGTGGCCGCATTGAGACTTCCACCACCACGGTATCAACCGCGGAAAACGCTTTCTTGCCCCCGTTGATGGCCATAATTTCCCCGCCCTGGACATCCATCTTCACAAATACGCGTTCATTGCGTCCCACCTCGAACAACGAATCCAGACAGCGAGTTTGTACTTTAATACATTGGTCTGTGCCTGAGCCGGGCCATAATTTCCGGTGGTTCTGACTCATTGGCAGGAGTGACGATGAGTCCGCATAGTCCGCCCCTCCGAGATGAAAGTCCATCAATCCATCCTGATCACTCAGGGCGCATTGATGGCGCTCAATATTGGGTTGTCCACTGGTTCTGCGAGTTAGCTCCGCAAAATTTTCGGGGAGCGGTTCGAACGCAAGGATTCTTGCATTGGGAAAAAGCCGGCGAAACAAAAGCGCATGTGTGCCGCGTGCTGCCCCTATGTCCAAAACAACGTTGAAGTTCCTGGCTATCAGCCATGGCAGATTATAAGTATATAAATCATGGGGAGATATTCCTGCCTTGCGCAATTGGCGCTCGCGAAGAAGTTTCCTGGGATGAGTCAGCTTACTGGCAGTACTATAAATCTTGTTGAGCATTTCTGGAGAACCTTTCCATAAAAGTTGAATGTTAAAAAATATCTTGTCGTCATGAATCTTCTATTGTTTGATCATATCATAATCAAGCCATTTAATGCCGGAACCTCCGCACATCTCATTCCCCTGATTTATTGCGATATCCCGGGTAGATTAAATTCATGCCGGATATTCATTTAGAGAATCCATACCTTGCTTCAGCACAATTTGCATGCTCCCCTTTAAGATGTGCCGCTGTCACTCATGCGCTTGCCGCGTTGATTTTTGTTGCTAAACTTTTATCCAGGACAATATAGGCCGTATGACTCCGGGTTGAGGAGTGCTGACTACCCAGAATTCATTATTGCCGTGGGCGACATATACATTGAACTGTATCGAAGACGGAGTATGCACGATCCATCGAGTACAGTGAAGGCTGATTCTTGGAGCGACTGAATATCTCCCCTTGTTCAGCAGTCCCGGCGGGATTTTACAGGATAGGCGGTTTATCCCAATCGAGAGCGCAGGCCACTCGGAAGCTGCAGCATCATTATGATGGGATGTAAACACCACTGTTCCGTCTTGCCACAGTAATTCGAACCCCACGCGCAGAGCTGCATCAATACTGCGGACATCCAGCAGCATCTCCACAAAAACGTCTTTGTCTGATGAGAAATCGGAGCATACATCGCCTTCGCCATTCATCGTTTTTAAGGACATAATCCGTACAGTGTCATCTCCCGGAGCGGTTGCCAACGGCCAACTTTTTTCACCTGTGCAGTTGTCATCACTACCCATATAAGAGGATGTCACGTCTGCCGGGTCCCCGTTTGCCGCAACATTGCCGTCCTGTAACAGAACGCAGCGAGTGCATAGCAAGCGGATTGCCTGCATGTTATGGCTTACGAACAATACAGTGCGTCCCGTCTTGGCAACGTCCCCCATCTTTCCCAGACATTTCTTCTGGAATTCCGCATCACCCACTGCGAGAACCTCATCCACCACCAGGATTTCCGGTTCCAAGTGCGCCGCCACGGCGAACGCCAGGCGGACATACATGCCACTGGAATAGCGTTTTACCGGGGTGTCCAGGAATTTGTCAATCTCCGCGAAAGCTATGATTTCACAAAACTTTTTTCTAATCTCGGCGCGGCTCATTCCCAAAATTGCGCCATTCAGAAAAATATTTTCACGTCCGGTCAATTCCGGGTGAAAACCGGTACCAACCTCCAAAAGGCTCGCCACTCTTCCACGCATGGTAATCTTACCTCTCGTGGGAGGAGTTATTTGCGATAATATTTTAAGCAGTGTACTTTTACCCGCGCCATTGCGGCCGATGATCCCGATCGCCTCGCCTTCCCGCACGTTAAAACTGACATCTTTTAATGCCCAGAAGTCTGTTTCAGACGGTCTTCTATTTTTGATCCCCGGGCGGAGCCTGGAGGTAAATTTTACGATTTCATCACGCAGAGACAGATATGGCTCCTTATTCGCGCCAATGCGATAACATTTACCGACGTTTTCTATTTCAATTATAGGTTTGGTCATAATATTGTCTTTAACCTTAGATTTACGCTCAAACTATGTCCGCAAAATATCTTTCAGTACTCCGGAAATAATATAATCCGGCAACAAAATAAACTATACTCATCAACAGAGAGATTCCGAGCACGCCGTAGTCAATTACGCCTTGTCCGAGCAGACCGGCACGGGCGGTGGAAATAACCCCGGATATCGGGTTCAGCCAGAGCATAAGCTCTTTGATGACCGGATAGTTATTCAACATCTTGACCGGATAGATGACCGGCGTTACATACATCAGTATCTGAATGAAGAACGGCAGCGCGAAGCGGACGTCCCGGTATTTGATATTCAGCGATGCCAGCGCCATCCCCATCCCCAGCGAGCTGAGCACGGCAATCATCAGCAAGACTGGTAGAATCAGTAATCCGGTCAGTTGCGGCATTATCCCGTAATAAACCATCATGCCCATCAGGATCACAGTTGCAATCGCCAGATCAACCAGTCCGGTAGTGGCGGCAGTCGCAGGCACGATGAGGCGGGGGAAATAGACCTTCTGGATTAGAGAAGCATTGCTGATCATGGAGCCGCTGGCGTTGGTCAGCGTGCTGGAATAATATTGCCATAGCAGCAGTCCAACATAAAGAAAAACCGGATAGGGGGTGTTGTCCCCGCTGCTGATATTCGCCATACGGTTAAAAATAAAGGTGAAGACGATCATTGTGACGAACGGCTGGAATATTGCCCAGGCGATTCCCAGCACGGTTTGTTTATAGCGCACAGAGATATCCCGCCAGGCGAGGACCAAAAAGAGGTCACGGTAGTGCCACAGTTCCTGCCAGTTAACGGCAAGCCATCTCTTCGACGGCGCAATGATAAATTCTGATTGCGACAATATTAGTCTCCTTAAAATTTATTAGTTTCTACATTAATTACTATACCGGTATCAGCTTTCAATAATTCAAGAATGCCTGGCTCAATAATTTCCGGCATTAATCGCAGAGCAATTATTCCATTGATATAACTTTTACATTATCAATTGTGACATTGCCGGAGAAAATTAAGCCCAGCCTGATTTTTTCGCAATTTTTAAGCATAAATGGAATCAGGTAGCTATTTTTCTGGTTGCTGAGTTTTATTTCTTTTAATACGAACGGCCGTATGAATTCATCCTTTATATTATAAGTATATGCAGACAGGATTAAACATCCTTGAGTCTTAGAATCAGCCCGGACTGCTACCAGATAAAATTTATTGGAGTTAAGCGTATCCTTATTCGAATATAGCGAGACCATGTTTTTACTTTGGATATTTAACGCATTAGTGTTTCCCGCTGTGAGTTTGATAGACACCGGACTGCAATTTGCATTCCAGCCATCTCCCGTATTTATTCTCCATCCATCAGGCAGATAGACATCTCCATTGCCGAACAGGTCGATTCCGCGATCCAGTAAATCTTTAGCTATGTTATCTTCAGATGAAACACGATACTTCTTTTTAAAATCTCCGTTCCGGAATAAGTCGTCTTTATTTGCCAGCATACTTTTAAATTCATCAGTGGCTGTCCATGCAATTTTATGCGGCGACTTAATCCTGTACAGCCGATATGCGGTTTGTTTTCTGCTGATGTATTCAAATATTAATTCCGGGTTATCACTGTACTGCTTTTCCCAGGCAGCACGGAAATTGTCATGCACCGGTTCAACACACAACAGATATAAATGCGGATACTGGCTTTTCAGGACATCTATATTTAAGCTGGTGTTAAGTTGCGGACACTGATATTCAGCATTGGCGAAGCGGCAGCCCCAATACTCGTTTTTTACGTTAATTACTTCGATATTATTATCGAAGTTCAAATGTCCGCCGGGATTGCCGAAAACGAGTAATGCAACATTCCTGTTAATATTGCTTTTTTGACAATCCAGTTTGATAACTTCGGCAATCTCATGGAGATAGTCCTTATTCTCCTGCGGGCGCATGGCTTTTGCGACACAGGCAATCAGTAATGCAGCGGTGAAAACTCGAGTAACCGCATTGGCATGTGAAATTTTGAATTTCTTAAGAATTCCCGGCAGCAGCATTAATACAAAAGCGCTAAGCACTATACCGGTAACCATGATCGGCATGGCATAGCGTCTGGTACTATCCACCACAGGGACACGCCAGAGTGCAGTGACTGTCAGAACAATAACAATAAAGAATAACGGATAATACCACTTTTCCTGTTTATATTTTCCTTTAAAGAACAGCAGAACCCCTGCCAGCGACATCAGTCCGAAAGGCAAAAAGTTTACCAGGAAATAAGCGTCAATAAATCTCATTTCAACCCGTTGCCGGTAAATAACCTGAAATAACCAATGACTCTCTGATTGGTGCCACGAATATAATTATTATCGGAATTAATAAGCGCTCCAATCAGCAGGCTGAACGAGACTATGTATATAGCGAGACTGTAAAAACACATTCGGACACGCTGCCATTTGTATTGCATAAAAATAACGATGACGGCCAAAGGCAGGAATAAGCTGATTTCAATTCCTTCGTATCTGGTAAAAAAACCAAGCATAGTCAAACCGGCTAAAAGCAGTGGATAGAGAGGGTTCAAGCTCTGATTCTTAATAAATCTCACTGCAAGCCATAAGCCGGCCGTGAATATCAGGAGATAGAGCGGTTCCCGCAGAATTTGACATGACATCCGGATCGAATACGGGTTGAATGCTGCCAGCATCATTCCGAGCAGCCCGGCGGTACTGCTGCTGAATACCTCATAACATAAAAGAAACATCATCAATAACCACAAGATGGAATAGGCTACATTGAGTGAGCGTAATGCCGTTTCCGGTTCAAGGCCGAATCGGGCGACATTCGCAGCCAGCATTGGCATAAGAGGACCAAAAGTATAATCTTTTTTCCGGTAATCATCATTTTTTATTATTCCTTCAACATTTTGAATATATAACTGTTCATCACGTGGAGGGTGGTCGCGCATCATCCAATAACCGCAGCGTAATCCCAGCCCGATAATTAACAATACCAGGATTGCGAATAATACTTGTTTTTTAGACAATGAAAATTTACATTCCATGAAATGTAGAAGCGAAGCAAATGATTTTTTCATAACATCATTATAAAGGGATTTGTCCGGTTGCACTAGTTACGGCAGCAATGTTTTCAGGTAGTCAGCATACGAACTTTTGCCGTATAGATCGGCTAGTTTTTCCAGTTGCCGGCGGTCGATCCAGTTATTGCGCCATGCGATTTCTTCCGGACAGGAAATCTTTAAGCCTTGCCGCTTTTCTATGGTTGCAATGTACTGTGAAGCTTCCAGCAGAGAATCATGAGTGCCGGTATCAAGCCATGCCATGCCGCGGCTTAGAATTTTAACCGTCAATTTGTGCTGCTCCAGATAAATACGGTTGACATCAGTTATTTCCAATTCCCCGCGGGTGGAAGGCTTTATCTGTTTGGCAATATTTACGATATCATTGTCATAAAAATACAGCCCGGTTACCGCGTAGCGCGATTTAGGATGTTGCGGCTTTTCCTCGATGCTGATGGCGTTGAAGGCTGAATCAAATTCCACGACACCATAGCGCTCCGGATCGGCGACTTGATAGGCAAAAACTGTTGCTCCTGTCGGCTGTATGTGGGCATCTTTCAGCAGTTCCGAGAAATTATAGCCGTAGAAGATATTATCGCCGAGCACCATTGCGCAGCAGGAATTGCCTATAAATTTCTCTCCGATGATAAACGCCTGGGCCAGGCCGTCGGGGGAGGGTTGTATTGCATATTGCAGATTCAGTCCCCATTGAGAGCCGTCTCCAAGCAGTTGCTCAAAGCGCGGCGTGTCCGATGGTGTCGAGATGACCAGAATCTCATTGATGCCGGCCAGCATTAATGTACACAATGGGTAAAAAATCATCGGCTTGTCATAGACCGGCAGGAGTTGTTTCGATACAACCCTGGTACTGGGATGAAGCCTGGTTCCGCTACCTCCTGCTAAGATTATCCCTTTCCGTTTCATGATGACATCCTTAATGATTAGTTATAATAGAACTATTTAGTACTGCCAAGCCTTTGTCCGGAATATTTGCCTTCCCTGATCGGCTGCCACCACCATGCATTGTTCAAATACCATTCAATGGTTTTGCGAATCCCGGTATCAAAATTTTCCGCCGGCTGCCAGCCGAGTTGTTTTTTTAACTTGGAAGCATCAATCGCGTAGCGCTTATCATGTCCCGGCCGGTCTTGAACGAATTTAATCAAATTGCGGTATGAAGACAAACCGGAAGCCCGCCGTTCCGGGGCAAGTTCATCCAGTGTATCGCAGATGGAGTAAGTTACTTCCAGGTTTGTCCGTTCATTATTGCCTCCGACATTGTACGTTTCTCCGGGAACGCCTTTTTCCTGCACCAGGCGTAAAGCCTTGGCGTGATCTTCCACATACAGCCAGTCGCGTATATTGTCGCCGCGTCCATATACGGGCAGGGGGAGTCCGTGCAAAGCGTTCAGAATCATCAGCGGGATAAGTTTTTCCGGAAAATGGTACGGGCCGTAATTGTTTGAGCAATTGGTGATCAGAACCGGCAGTCCGTAAGTATGGAACCAGGCCATGACCAGATGGTCGCTGGACGCTTTACTTGCTGAATATGGTGACCGCGGATCATAAGGTGTGGTTTCTGTAAAATATCCTTCAGGGCCGAGGCTGCCGTATACTTCATCAGTGGAGATATGCTGAAAACGGAAATTCTCTCTTTCAGTTTTCTCAAGCGTTGACCAATATTCTCTGGCAGCCTGTAATAATGTTGCGGTTCCGACGATATTGGTCTGAATAAATTCCATCGGCCCGTCGATCGAACGGTCAACATGTGATTCGGCAGCCAGATGCATTATTGCATCCGGTTTGAATTCAGCGAATATTCGCTCCACTGCTGAACGGTCACAGATGTCGGCCTGTACGAACCGGTAGCGCTGACTGCCGCTGACTTCATTCAGGCTTTCCAGGCATCCGGCATAAGTCAGTTTGTCAAGATTCAGCACTTGCCAGTCGGTTTCTTTAATCAGATGCCGGATCAAGGCGGAACCGATAAAACCTGCTCCCCCGGTAATGATAACTTTTTTCATGATGGTGAATTCATAGTAAAATGTTGATTTACAGTCTGCCGTCTACAATCTCTTTGGGAAGAACTCCCTTTATATCGTAAATGACCAGGTTTGCTTTATTAAAATGGCTGTAGTCCAATTCTTTGAACTGGTGATGTGACACCGCCAGTATTACCGCGTCATAGTTGCCTTTCATTGTTTTCAGCACATCATGGCTTTTGATCAGTTCAATGCCATATTCATGCTTTACATCTCGGGCATTTGCCCATGGATCATAAATGTCAACCAGGCAGCCGAACTCTTTGAGTCCGCGGTAGACATCAACCACGCGGGAATTGCGGATATCAGGACAGTTTTCCTTGAATGTCAGGCCCAGCAGCAGTATCCTGCTATCCTTGATGGTATGGCCTTTACGAATCATCAGCTTGACGACTTCACCTGCAACATAGTTCCCCATACCGTCATTGAGACGCCGTCCGGACAAAATGATTTCCGGATGATAACCCAGAGATTCCGCTTTGTGGGTCAGGTAGTAGGGATCAACCCCGATGCAGTGTCCTCCGACCAGCCCCGGCCGGAATGGCAGGAAGTTCCACTTGGTGCCGGCTGCTTCCAGCACCTGTGTGGTGTCGATACCGATAAGTTTGAATATCTTGGACAGTTCGTTGACAAATGCAATATTAATATCCCGCTGCGAATTCTCGATTACTTTGGCGGCTTCCGCTACTTTAATGCTGGCGGCTTTGTGCGTGCCTGCTTTGATAATGCTGGAGTAAAGAGCGTTTACTGCATCCGCCGCTTCAGGTGTTGAACCGCTGGTGATTTTGAGGATTTTAGTCAGCGTGTGCTCTTTATCGCCGGGGTTGATGCGTTCCGGACTGTAGCCGCAGAAGAAATCAGTGTTGAATTTCAGTCCGCTGAATTTCTCCAGTACCGGTACGCACTCTTCCTCTGTGCAGCCGGGGTAAACAGTACTTTCGTAAACAATGATACAGCCGGGGGCCATGATTTTGCCGACTGTTTCGCTGGCTTTATACAACGGGGTCAGGTCGGGCTGGTTGTACTTGTCAACCGGCGTCGGCACTGTTATGATGTATATGTCGCGTCCGCGTAATTTTCCCGGGTCGGTGGAATAAGTCAGTTTCTTTGACGCCGCCAATTCTTCCGCGGTGGTTTCAAGAGTGCTGTCGTGTCCGGCCATCAATGCCTTGATTCTGCGCTCATTTATGTCAAACCCGATAGTGTCATAATATTTCCCATATTCGACAGCCAGCGGTAATCCGACATAACCCAGGCCGATAATTGCCAGTTTCAGTTCTCCTGATGATATTTTGCCGCAGACATCATTCATTTTGCTACCACTTTTTATTTATAGATGAAATGATTAATCACTGATTAACTTGAAAATTTTGCCAGTACCATTCAGCGGCTTCAGCAAGACCTGCATGAATATTGAATTCCGGCTTGTAACCCAAAAGAGTTTGCGCTTTGTTTGTATTCGCCAGCGAATGAGGGACATCCCCAACCCGCTCTGCTCCGTAAACCGGCTCTATTTTTGAAATTTCTTCATCGTGACTGGACAGGTTGTCCCTTATCGCATGGAACAATTCATTCAAGGTTGTTTTAGCCCCGTAGGCAATATTATAGACGGTGTTTACCGCCTCCGGAGTATCTGCCAGTGCGGCCAGTTGATTGGCTTGTACAACATCAGCCACATAAGTGAAATCGCGGGAATAAGAACCGTCGCCGTTTATCATCGGTCTTTCGTGTTCTATCAGCGAAATGAAAAACTTCGGGATTACAGCGGCGTATGCGCCAAGCGGGTCCTGCCGCCTGCCATATACATTGAAATAACGCAACCCGATAGTTTCAATCCCGTATATCTTTGAAAAATTTTCCGCGAACAGTTCATTGACATACTTGGTTATTGCGTATGGCGAAAGCGGTTTGCCGATCACATTTTCGACTTTTGGCAGCGATTTGCTGTCCCCGTAAGTCGAGCTGCTTGCCGCATAAACAAAACGTTTAACCTTTGCATCGCGCGCCGCTGTCAGCATATTTAAAGATCCCATAATATTAACTTCAGCGCTGGTAATCGGGTCTTTGATGGAACGCGGAACTGAACCGAGTGCCGCCTGGTGTAAAACGTAATCGACCCCGTCGCAGGCCTGTCTGCAAATATCAAGGCGACGGATATCTCCTTCAATCAGCTTGAAATGTCTGTTACTGGTAAAGTTAGTAATATTCTCCATTTTGCCGGTTGCAAAATTATCGAGACAAATTACTTCATTATTCCGGGCTAAAAGATCTTCAATGAGATTGGAGCCGATGAATCCGGCTCCGCCGGTTACGAGAACTCTGATGTTTTGTAATTTGTTCTTCATGTTTTCCGACATTTGATAGCTTAATTTAAGTTCATATTCATGGAAATTACTTAAAGCGTTGCCCCGTCACTTGCATTTCGCAAGTAACACCCCCCGGATTTCTGATTTAGGATATTTATGCAATTGTAATTCTATAGTGAAACAACTTATCACAAGTTGTTGGAGATTTCAATTTCTCCAGCAAATTTAAAGCACAATTCCAACATTGATGATTTTAACATTATGGCAGAATATCAAAGCGGTAACTGAAGCTATTTTGCATAGCGGATAAGTTCTTCTTTGAAGCGGTCGAATCCCGCCGTTTCGGAAAACGTGCCGATGATTTTACCGTGCTTGAACAGAACTATTTGTTTTTTCCCGCCGGCAATTCCCAGATCGGCATCTTTGGCTTCTCCGGGGCCGTTGACCACACAGCCCATAACGGCAATCTTTCTCAGTTTAATCTTCTTCCCTGAATTTTTAATCGTGGAAATCAAATTCTCGACTTTCTCCGCCAGTTCGATCAGATCAATTTCGGTTCTGCCGCAAGTCGGGCAGGAGACAATGTCAGGTTCCGCCGTCCGCAGTCCGCAGCTTTCCAGAATCCTGACGGCGGTTATGATTTCCTCCACCGGGTCGGCGGTAAGGCTGACCCGGAGCGTATCCCCGATACCTTCCAGCAGCAGCGTACCGATGCCGACTGAAGATTTGACGATTCCACGCCCGGGAGTTCCCGCCTCGGTGACTCCGATATGCAGGGGATAATCTGAAATTGCCGAAAAATGACGGTATGCCGCGACTGTGACCGGGACATCGGATGCTTTGAGTGAAACTTTGATTTGACGGAAACCATATTTTTCCAATATCGCACACTGCTCAAGAGCGCTGTCCACCAGCGCTTCGCATAAAGCTTCTTCCCGCGATAATCCCTTGCGTAATTTTTCTTCCATGAAATCCGCTTTGATGCTGCCTGAATTGGCGCCTGTCCGGATTGGAATTCCTGCTTCTCCAGCTTTTTCGGCAACCAGCCGGACTTTGCTCTCGTCGCCGATATTGCCGGGATTGAGCCGTATGCCGTGAATGCCGGCATTGATTGCGCCGAGCGCCAGACGGTAGTCGAAATGAATGTCGCCGATGACGGGAATCGGGCTGCCGGCGATAATATCGGGCAGGGCGTCAACGGCTCGACGATTGGGAACGGCCACGCGGATAATCTCACAACCGGCCGCCGCAAGATGCTTTATTTGGCTGAGAGTGGCGGCCGCATCTCCAGTATCGGTGTTGGTCATGGACTGTATCGAGACCGGAGTTCCGCCGCCAATCGTGATTTTATTTAGCTTTATCTGCCTTGTTATCCGTCTTGCCGGCATCTTTTGTCCCTTCTTTTTGGACAATTGCTGGAGAATTGCTTTTCGGTGTTTTTGAAACATCCTTTTCCGCCGCGATTACAGCTTGAGGAGTTCCCTGCGTTCCGTTGTTCTCTTTTTCCGGAACAAAACGCATTACATCGTAGAAAGTTACATATACCATCAACATGATGAGCAGCGAAACAAATAAAAAGGTCAGGGTCTTTACAATTATCTCCGGCACCGGCCGGCGAATAGTCATCTCAATTCCGGCCAGGAGCATATGTCCGCCGTCAAGCACCGGCAGCGGCATCAGGTTGAAAATTGCCAGAGCAAAAGAGATGATAACCACAAAATATATTCCAAGTAGAAACGACCCGTAATATACGGAAATGAAGATCGTGCGTCCCAGCCCGATCGGTCCGCTGAGGTTGCTGAACTTCAGCGTGCTGCCTTCCTGAGTGAGGCCGGCTTTCTGGGATACCCCGTAAATTATCCCGCGCAATGATTTATAGCTCAGGTCAATTACTCTGACGAACTGTTCGACGGGAGATGGATAATCAATTACGGTCATTCGCACGCCAATAGTGAAATGCTGAATGTGTTTTGACTGGATTGTCACGTCATAAGTCTTGTCGCTGCGCTTGAGTGTAAGCGTAAATGGCTTTTCTTCCTGTGCCGCCACCAGCTTTCTGAAATCATCTATATTGACAACCGGAGTTCCGTTCAGCTTCTGGACTACGTCGCCTGGAAGGATTCCTGCTTTTTCCGCCGGGAAGTTTTTTACTACATTAATTATTTCAAGCGGGGGATTTACTTTGTAAGTGATCCCGATCAGATAGACTTTTTTCTGATCTTCCGGAACGTCTTTATTCAATATGGGCTTGATGTTTTTGATTTCGACAGTGTTTTCGCCGCGTTTCAATTTCAAGTTTACAGAATGTTCTTCCAGTAAATCAATAATATATTGAAACTCTTCGAAGCTTGATACTTTTGCTCCATTTATTTCCAGCAGAATGTCTCCATCCTGGACTCCCGCTTTTTCTGACGGGGAGTCTTTCTCCGGAAACAGCGTTATCGGAATTCGCGGCGAGAAGAAAGGCCAGGCAATATTTTCTTTCTTCAAACTGCCGGGGCTGTTGGGATTTTCTTTAGGCACATAGGTCACAGTCTGTTTTGCGCTGCCGCGTTCAACTTCCAAATCCACTTTGCCGACGGCAAAGAGAATCTTCTGAACAAAATCATTCCAGGTGCAGTAAAACTTTTTGCCGTTGATTTTTACGATGGCGTCGTTCTCTCTGAGGCCGGCTGCGTATTCCGGGCTGGTCGTATCAATGGAGTCAACTACAATCGCGCGCATCTTCGGAGAATCCTGCGGAATTCCCCATATCCATACCACACATCCAAGAATCAGGCCGAAGAGAATATTAAAAAAAGGTCCGGAAAAAGCGGTAACCATTCTGTCAAACGGTTTCGCCGGAGGCAATTCCTCGCCGGTTTCTGTTTTGGCGATGGAAGTCGTGTCGATTTGCGGCAGATCAACATAACCGCCGAACGGCAGCCAGCCGAGACGGTATTCGACCCCGCCGATTTTTCTGCTCCATATTTTCCTGAATCCAAGGGAAAAAGCTACAACATGCAGGCCTCGCCACTTGGCTGCCAGAAAATGGCCGAGTTCATGGATGAAGATGCAAAAGCCTAAAAAGAAACCCATGAACAATAATGCTCCGATAACGCGCAGTATATTCTCTATATCCATAATTCTCCGTCGAGGTTAATATTCTTCAGATTTATATTATATTGTCAGTGCCGTTTCCCTGGCCCATTTGTCAACTGATAGAATAGCATCAAGTGCAGGTTGTTCAAGCACTTTATGCTTGGACATTACCTTTTCTATTATGTTCCAAATGCCGGTAAATCCGATCTCGGATCTCCTGAATCTTTCCACTGCCACTTCATTGGCCGCGTTCATTACTGCCGGCATGGTGCCTCCGGCATGCAGGGCGCTGTAGGCAAAATCCAGCGAGGGAAAAAGTTTGCGGTCGGGCATCTGAAAGTTCAACTGCGAGAACTTCGAAAAGTCCAGCGGTTTCATGCTGCCGGAATACTTTTCAGGATAGGTTATTGCATATTGAATCGGGAAACGCATATCCGGAGTCGACATCTGCGCCAGAATTGTGCCGTCAATGAATTCCACCATTGAGTGAATCACTGATTGGGGATGGATTACCACGTCAATCCTGTTGCCTGGCATGCCGAAAAGGAAGCCGGCCTCAATTATTTCCAGCGCTTTATTCATCAGGCTGGCCGAGTCGATGGTTACTTTCGGCCCCATATTCCATGTCGGGTGGGCCAGCGCTTCCGCATAGGTCGCATTCCTGATCTCTTCGCTGGAGGCGTTGAGCAGAGGGCCGCCGCTGCAAGTCAGGATCAGACGCGAAACGTCCTGTCTGCGTTTGCCGTCAAGGCACTGGAATATTGCGCTGTGTTCGCTGTCAACCGGTACGATTCTTACGCCGTATCTGGCTGCCTCTTTCATTACCAGATCGCCCGCCATGACCAGCACTTCCTTGCTGGCCAGCGCTATTTCCTTGCCGGCGCGGATAGCTTCCAGCACCGGCAGCAGTCCGCCGGTGCCGACAATCGCGCACAGCACCAGATCAACTTCCGGGCGGGTGACCATTTCCAGAATGTATTCTTCGCCGGCCTTGCCTTCGCAGCCTGGAGGCAGCATCCTTAAAAGGTCGCTTTCTCTTGACGCATCGGAAGTTACGGCATACGGACAATTTAGTTCCGCGGCCTGTTCCGCCAGTCTTTTCAGATTATTTCTCGCAGCCAGTCCGCAGACTTCAATGCGGGCGGAAAGATTTTTAGCTACTCTTACGGCATTTTCGCCAATTGACCCGGTGGACCCCAGAATTACAATTTTTTTCTTTTTTACCGCAGTCATTATATAATCATGCCTTTCGTGATTCGATCATCAGCGTCACCGGACCGCAATTTTTAATATCAACAAGCATATCCGCGCCGAACCGGCCGCTGGCAGTTCTGATCCCGGCGGCCTGCACCGCGGAAATAAATTTTTCATACAACGGAACAGCATGGACGGGCAGGGCGGCGTCAACAAAGCTGGGCCGCCTGCCCTTCCTCGCATCGCCGTAAAGCGTAAACTGGGATACAATCAGCGCTTCACCTTTTATATCCAGCAGGGAATGGTTCATTTTGTCTTCCGCATCGCGGAATATGCGCAGATTTACACATTTGTCTGCCAGAAATTCCACATCCCGCTCGTCATCATCATGAGTCACGCCCAGCAGAATTACCAGACCGGAACCGATGCTGCCGACTATTTCATGCTCAATCGTTACGGACGCTGATGATACTCGCTGGACAAGCGCGCGCATTATTGACCCTACTTGATTAGTTTTAAAAATTCATTGCGGGTGGCTGATTCACTGCGGAAACTGCCGAGCATGGAAGAGGTGGTCATGACTGAATTCTGCTTTTCCACTCCGCGCATGAGCATGCAGAGATGCTGGGCTTCCATCACAACTCCCACGCCCTGTGCGTTGATTGTGTCTTTAATGGTCTGCGCAATCTGCTGGGTAAGCCGCTCCTGGAGCTGCAGACGCCGCGAAAACATATCCACGATCCGTGCCAGCTTGCTCACGCCGAACACCTTGCCGTTCGGGATGTAGCCGATATGGCATTTACCGAAAAACGGCAGTAAATGATGTTCGCACAGACTGTAAAACTCAATATCCCGCACTATGACCATGTCGTCGGATTCGACATCAAAAAAAGCATTATTGACTACTTCGTCCAGATTCTGGCGGTAGCCGCGCGTAAGAAACAGAAAACTTTCCGCAGTCCGTTTCGGGGTGTCTTTCAAGCCGTCCCTGTCGGGATCTTCGCCCATCTGGATCAATATATTTCTTATAGAGTCTTTCATTAACTGAATCTTTCCGTCAATATTTTATAAATCATCCTGAAAATATATCAAAAATATTCCCTTATTCAACAAATCATTACAAAATTAAGCTTAAATTACAATATTCACCCAGTTTTTAATTTTAATATTTAAATATTAATTTCCTGTGTTATGTTACATCTTTGAAAAACAGTCATTTCATTACATAATTATGTAAAGGGCCTGAAAAATGTTAAATAAAACAATGTCAAAAAATTGTTCTGACTTCATAAATGACGCTAAAATAACTTCAATTATTGAAAATACGCGGGAAGATGCCGGACGCGTCCGGGCGATCATTGCCAAAAGCATGGAGAAGAAACCGCTGGAGGTGGAGGAAACCGCCGCATTGATCGCTGCTGAATCGCCGGATCTGGTGGAAGAGATTTTCAATGCCGCCAGGCAATTGAAAAAGGATGTTTACGGCAATCGCATTGTACTTTTCGCCCCGCTGTATATCGGCAATTTCTGTGTCAATGACTGTAAATACTGCGCGTTTCGCCGCAGTTTGCGTTCCACAGTGCGGAAGACCCTCAGTGCGGAAGAGACTGTTCAGCAGGTGGAGGCGCTTGAGGATGTTGGTCACAAACGACTGATTCTGGTATTTGGCGAACATCCGGATTATACCCCGGAATTCATGGCTGACACCGTCCGCACGGTTTATTCGGTAAAGAAAGGCAAAGGCGAAATCCGCCGGGTCAATATCAATGCCGCGCCGCTTGATCATGCCGGCTTCAGGACGATGAAAGACTCCGGCATCGGCACTTATCAGATTTTTCAGGAAACCTATAACCATGCCATGTATCAGGAATGTCATCCGTCGCACACACATAAAGGCGACTACCTGTGGCGGCTGGACGGCCTTTCCCGTGCGTTTGAATCCGGTTGCGACGATATGGGCATCGGTGCGCTTTTCGGCCTGTACGACTGGCGTTTCGAAGTGCTCGGACTGATAACGCATTCTCTGCATCTGCAGAATATTTACAACGTCGGACCCCATACCATCAGCTTTCCGCGCCTGCGTCCGGCTCACGGGATAACGTTTGACCAGAAATATTTCGTCAGTGATCATGATTTTAAGCGGCTGGTGGCGATCCTGCGCCTTTCCGTGCCTTATACCGGACTGATCTGCACTGCGCGCGAGACTGCCGAAATCCGCCGCGAGGTCATGCAGTTCGGCGTGTCCCAGATTGACGCCGGAACCCGCCTTGAACTAGGCGGTTACAGCGAAAAAGACCGCAACAAGGTACAGGAGCTCAAAAGAGAGCAGTTCCAGATTGGTGATATCCGTTCGCTTGATGACGTGATGGGGGAATTGATTCGTGAAGGCTATATTCCAAGTTTCTGCACCTCCTGCTATCGCCTGGGCCGCACCGGAGAACATTTCATGGAATATGCAATCCCCGGGTTTATTCAGCGTTTCTGCACGCCTAATGCAATGACAACGCTCTGCGAATATCTTGAAGACTATGCGTCAGACGAAGTCAGAAAGTCCGGGTTCGAACTTATTGCCAAAGAGCTGGAGAAAATGACTGATGAAAAGCAGAAAAGGATGATCACGGAACGCATTGCGGAAATCCGGATCTCCGGTAAACGGGATCTTTATTTCTAAGGATCTGTAAATAAATAAACTTGTAAAGGTTATTTTTGTACGGCTCCTAAGTCACTTCCCGTCTGGCTTTAGCTGTGCTTCCCCGCTTAAATTATTATCTTGAAAAAAGCGGATTTGCTTTTTTTAAATAATTAGTGTATAATAGTTTATACATAAAGAGTGGGGGGATGATTTATGAACGGCAGCGACATTCCTGTTATTACGCTTGTGATTGTGAGTTTTCTCACATGGCTGGTTTTTGTAATCACCGCCTGCAAATTTTATAAATTCTTCAATGTTTTCGAAAACTACAAATCCAAAAACGATGTTGAGCTTAACAGCTTAGTCTGGCATGCCAAAAAACTGGATGGAACCCTGGCGGAAATAACTGCCGAACTGCGTCGCGCAAATAAACTGCTTTATGAAATAGACATTGGCAAGAGCAGTCAGCCCGATCCGGAACACGAGCAGGAGTTTAACTCCGAAGACATTCTGCGGCATAAAAAAATGGATTTGAATAAAACGCCATCTCCGATGGACCATTCTTATACTGGCACTGACAATATTGCTTTGCCGCATAGCGCTGAACACAAATCTGCCACCCATGCAACTGAAACCAAACTTGAAAATTTAAACGCAGGCCATGTTTCACACCCGCCGGAACACAGGAAGACTCCGGATGTCGCCAGTTTGCAGCATTGTCTGGACGAACTGGCGAAATCTGCAAATCAAGGCGGAACTGCGGCTCCGGTTCAAGGCGCGCGCAGCACACAGCCTGTTCCGGAGCATATTCTTAATACACATTTTGAACAGCCGGCGCATCATGACCATCACCCCGACCATCACCCCGACCATCACCCCGACC
>Ga0172379_10001951_pt1 | contig 38477 bp, 38 predicted proteins | sample GrowelOW334metaG_FD_119756 | JGI IMG/M metagenome (GOLD analysis project Ga0172379, IMG submission 119756) | Groundwater microbial communities from an aquifer near a municipal landfill in Southern Ontario, Canada - Groundwater well OW334 metaG | ecosystem: Environmental > Aquatic > Deep... | reverse complement strand
TTTGTTGTTATATCCGGTAACAAAACTAGTAAAACTGTTTTCGGTTGATACATCTAAATAATATCCGGTAGCTCCAATAACTGCATTCCAATTCGCTGTAAAACTTGTTTGTGTTATTAATGTTGCTGTTAATGCCGTTGGAGCGTTTGGCAGTATGGTCTGTGAAGCTGGTGAAAATGTCGGATCAAAATCTTGTTGAGAATTATTTGTCAATCTGGTTCTATTTGTTCCATCGGAATTCATCACAAAAATTTCCATGCTATTATATGTTCCACCCGAAGTAGCCATAAAGACAATTTTGTTTCCCTCGTAAGAATACATCGGGGCATCCTCCCAATCAGCAGGAGTATTTGAAAGGTTTGAAACAGCCGAAGTCTGAGGTGTTTGATTAATTGAAAATTTAGCTATATCTGAAATACCGTTTCTCAGCGGATCAAATTTAGAAATTACAAATTGTCCATCTGCAGAAACGCGTGGAAGTTCATCAAAATCAGTTGCGTTGGTAAGTTGAATTACGCTGCCTCCGGCAACCGGAACTTTATAAACTGCTCCTTCCAATTTATCCGGATCGACTCGCTGAAAAACTAACCATTGTCCATCGGGTGTAAAAAATGGTGAATCACCTACAACCGGGCTGCCTGTTTGATCATTCACATATTGTTTATTGCTTCCATCTAAATTCATTGTACATATTACATTTCCTGTTCCCATTACATTACGAAAGAATACAATCTTACTTCCGTCCCAAGAAAATTTTGGTCCGACACATCCATCCGAAACATCATCAGTCAAATTTTTGACATTTGTTCCATCACTATTCATTATGTAAACATCGTTGATCAAATTTGGAGCGGTTCCGCTTGATCTTGAAAAAGCAATATATTTTCCGTCTGGACTAAAATGAGGATTCATGTCTTTCTCACTACTGTTGAGAAGACAGTATTGATTATTCCCATCACTATCCATAATCCAAATGTCCCAATCGTTCGTACTTTCCTGACGAGTGAATGCTATTTTATCATACATAGCGTTTGCAGCGGCGGTACCTGTCCCTTGAATAGTAAAGGTGTAAGGATTTTCATCTGCATCATTATTGGCTATACTTACAATTGCACTTCTTATTCCTGAACTTCCCGGATCAAATGTAATTTGAAAAGTTGTTGAACCTCCAGTTGAAATTGTCGTTGATGGATTTGATAAAACGGAAAAATCTGTTGAGTTTGTTCCGGTGATTTGAACAATCGGATTACCACTCAAAGTTAAGTTTTGATTACCGCTGTTTTCGATTGTGAAAGTTCTTGTGAGAGAACCAACACCAACTGATGTACTTCCAAAATCGGTATAATCTGAAGTGCGTGGTGTTGCATCACCATTCTGAATAGTTTGATCATTTCCTTTGATATTTATTTCAGTACCAGATTGCAGCGCAGGAGAAAATGTAGGATCCCAATCGGCTACACTATTATTTGTGATTCTTGTGTTATTACTTCCATCCGAATTCATTATATATATTTCAGCAGTTTCGGGAGCCATCACTGCCGTATAATAAACAATCTTATCTCCTTCATAAGAATAGCTTGCTGTTCCATCCGGTGTGGTCGGTTGGTTCGTCATATTCAATAAAGTTGTATTATCACTTGGGTTGTGATCAGATGGCATTCGGAATAAATCCCACTCAGTATATCCTCTTTTAAATAAAATGTAATTTCCATCGGCAGAAAATACAGGAGTTTCATCGTTGTAGTTACCATCCGTAAGATCAACAACAGTTCCATCACTGATTTTGACTTTACATATTTTGCATTTGGGCTCAGGTTGTGTGGTGATTAATCTTTGAAATACTATCCATTGCCCATCCGGTGAAAATGCTGGAGAACTATCGTCGCCACTAGTAGAATTAAGTACTGCATGATGACCCGTTCCGTCTGCGTTCATCATCCAGATGTCGCCATTACCTATACCGGCGGTTACATCAAAAGTAATATATTGCCCATCCCAGGAATACTTTGGCGAGAGTGCAGCTTGAGTTATTGAACTGATATCAGTTAGATTAATTTCATTTCTACCATCCGGATCAATTGCTATTATATCACTTTGAATAGGTTGCTGACTGAATAATCTGGCAAAAACAATTCTGGTTCCAAAAGGATTGAAATGCGGATTGGTATCTCGATATATATTCTCGGTAATCTTTTTTTCATTTGTTCCATCACGCTCCATAATCCAGATGTCCCAATCACTTGAACTTTGCGAACGAGTGAATGCTATTTTATTGTAAACCGGTAGTGCAGGTATACTGCCCGTTCCTTGTATCGAAAATAGATAAGGGTTTTCATCTGCATCATTGTTGGCTATACTTACTGTTGCACTTCTTACACCGGAACTTCCAGGATCAAATGTAATTTGAAAAGTTGTCGAACTTCCAGCTGCAATAGTCGCTAATGGATTTGATAAAACGGAAAAATCCGCTGAGTTTGTTCCGGTGATTTGAACAATCGGATTACCACTCAAAGTTAAGTTTTGATTCCCTTTATTTTCGGTTGTGAAAGTTCTTGTTACAGACCCGCCATCAACTAAAGTACTCCCAAAATCAGTATAATTTGAAGTGCTTGGTGTTGCATCGCCGCTCTGAATATCTTGATCATTCCCTTTGATATTTATTTCAGGTCCTGTCGCTTGAGTAAATGGTGCAAAAGAAGGATTGAAATCCGCAACGCTGTTGCTTGTCAATTGTGTTTTATTAGTACCGTCACTATTCATTATCCAAATCTCTGCAGAATTCATGCCGGTTGATGATTGCATCCACGCGATTTTAGTGCCGTCATATGAATACATTGGTGCATCATCCGCAACCGAATTATTTGTAAGATTAGTTAAAGATGAGTTATCTATCCGAAGTTGATAAATTTCCGGGTTCGCGGTTCCCCTCTTGAAAAGAAGATAATTACCGTCTGGCGAATAGACCGGCATTTCATCAAGATTATTTCCATCAGTCAGTTCAGTGATGGTTCCGTCCGAAATTTTATATCTGCATATTTTTGATTTTTGGTTTTGAACGGAGCCGATATATCTTTGAAAGACAATGTACTGTCCGTTTGGAGAGTAACTAGGCCACTCATCGTTGTTACTCCCCGTGATGATTGCTGTTTTATTTGTTCCATCAGCATTCATTATATAAATGTCTTTGTCATCAATCCCCACACTTGAACAATAAACTATTTTAGTTCCGTCCCAATTCCATTTGGGTCTCGATACTTCTGTTTGAATATCAGATGTCAGGTTGGTAAGATTATTTCCATCAGGATCAATCACATAAATATCTCCGGTTGGCGGCATTGCTTGTGTGAACCTGGTGAACACTATTTTATTACCATCGAATCTGAAATGTGGATCGCCATCATTTGATGTGCTGTTATGAATACGAGTTTGATTATTTCCGTCAACATCCATAGTCCATAAATCCCAATCATTTTGACTTTCCTGTCTGCTAAAAACTATTTTGTTATAAACGGCTGAAGAGATTTTGAATTGATAAGACTGAGCACTTAACTGAGGAAACAGCGAGAGGAGGATGAGTGCTAATAAACCTAATTGTAAGTTCTTCATAGCGGCTCCTAAAATAGTATGTATCGTTTGACGATTTGTCCTAAAATATTTTAAAGGACAATCAAAAAATAACGATTCCACCGAATGATTCAAATGATTCAAAATAAATTCAGAACTTTTTCTAAAATAACGAACGAGATGACAAACTTTGTTTCGTTGCTCAATACGACCAAGCCGCTTGAGCACAGCTTTCTTTTATAACAAAGAAAATTAAAATGATAAGAAATCTTGTCTCTTTGTTTTAATAAAAGCTTAGCTCAATGCAAAGGGAAAATAGAATATTTGTCTCTACATTGCAGCCAGAGAAACAGCTTTTTATTTCGCAGTAACTCTATTATATTAATTTTTATCTTTTCACTTTGGCTGAATGTATTACTGACATTATTACGAATTATTCAGAAATGAATATTTAAAGTTGAAGAAAAACATAACTAAAAGAATTCAAAATCGAACAGGCAAATAATATGAATACGAAAAATGCAAATCACATTTATAAAACTTTGTTGAAGTAACCGGAAAAATTTGCTATTTGGATCACCAATAAAGTTGGAACAATTGGTTTTTTCGCTATAATATTTTTTTGGACAATATTGTGGCTGACATGGAATACGCTCGCCCCCACACAAGTTCGTTTTGATCCGTTTCCCGCTTTTGTTTTTTGGTTATTCATTTCAAATATGATACAGATATTTTTAATGCCTTTAATTATGGTTGGACAAAATTTGCAATCCAAGCATTCTGAAATCCATGCCGAAACTGATTTCGAAGTAAACGTAAAAGCTGAAAAAGAAATTGAGGAAATAAAACAAGACATAAAAGAGATAAAAGATTTACTACGAAAAATTTCGTCGAATAAATAAAGATTTTAATATTCTACGATTTTTGTCCTTATCCAAAAAGACTATTTCTATCGCATAGCAAGATCTCGATCCGATTCATAGCAAAAAGCTGAAAAAAAAATTTTATTTTATTTTTAATTTGCCCTATAAAGCAAAAAAGCCGACGATATTATACCGACGACTCTTGCTTTCTTCTCAATTTTTACATGTCACTTTCAACTTGCCCCTTTCACATTTTACTTCTCCTCAACAATCATCCTTCATCATTCCTGCAATCTCCCGAGCGAAGTCGAGGGGCTTCATTCCTTCAATTTTAACTACCGCAGGTAGTCATCATTCATCTCAGCCTTCTGCTAATGAGCCTATGGCTCAAATCCTAAAATCCTCAAAAGAACATAGGGAAAATTGTTCTTTCTGTTTTCGCATAATTCAAACTAATTAGATAGTTCTTATTAATCCCTATTCTGTTGCAAATATTTTCAAGTCTTATTAAATCTTTTTCACTGGCTTTTGACTTAACTTCAAATGCTATTTCCTTATTCAGTATAAAATCAATTTCGGCGCTATTTCTTTTGTTGTAAAATGACAGCTCTCCATATAAACTTAGTTGATTCGCAACCGTATTTTCAAAAAGCTGTCCGTCATTTACTCTACCTATTACATTCAATAATCCGTTATCTGAAAAATATACTTTCTTCCCACCGGCTACTGATCTATCTATACTTGCATTGAATTTCGGATTAAGTTTAATGAAAAATACTCCCTGTAAAAACTCAAGGTAATCATATAATTTAACTCTGTTAATACCTGTCTCGGATGAAAGCTTTGTTATATCAAGCATATTACCGGTTCGCGGAACTAATAATAAGATCAAATCTCTTAATTCCCGTATATCTTTTATATCGGAAAGTAAACGGATATCTTTTTCAAAAAATGAAGCAAATATATTCCGCAAGACTTCTTTTTTTGTTTTTATATCGGAAGTGGTAACAACTTCAGGAAAACCGCCATACTCCATATAATCGGCATAATCATTCTCATACTTTTTAAATTCAAACAAAGAATATTCATTCAATACTTTATCAATATCCTCTTCAGTACCGATATCTTCTTCTTTACGCTTATCCTTGAAAAATAAATATTCCTTAAAACTCATCGTTGGCAGTATAAATAGAAATTTCCGCCCGCTTAATGATTCCGGAAATAAATTTTTCAAATAATAATTAGATGATCCGGTTACTATAAACTTAACTTTATAATTGTCAATTAGATATTTTATTATCTTGGTAATTTCCGGAAGGTTCTGAATCTCATCAATAAATACAAATAAACGTTCCTCTTTTATGTCGCTTTCCTTCAGTAGATTAGCATAGATTGCATCATAATCAATATTTTCAAAATGAAGCATATCCAAAGGATTATCAAAATCAAACCATAATTTCGGAAAGGGAACTTCATCAAATATCTGTTTCATTAAAGTAGTCTTACCAACCTGCCGCATACCGGTTATCACTAATGCGTTTTTATGATCCAGATATTTTATTAGACGATGATAAAGAAATCTTTTTCTCATATTTGTAATTTATTTTTTACAAATTTACGCATATTTGTATTAAATAAAAATCAATCCTTCATTCCTTCAATTTTAACTACCACAGGTAGTCATCAATCCCTTTGGATTTTCTATTTGCGCATTTATGTCCGTCCTTTGGCGGAATTGTTAATTGCAGTTTTAATTCATCTTAGCCGAAGGCTAATGAGCCTATGGCTCAAATCCTTCAATCCTACAATCATAAATCATCAATCCTTCTGTGCCGTCATTCTGGAAGATATAAATATTGAGGCTAATTCATGAGCTTCCTTTTTTAGGGTCTGTACATTTTCAATTAATAATAGTTTTTCGTCAATAATAAATTCCAGCCAAAATTCAGCCTCATCTGATTCTTCTATGACTATGCTTAATTTTGAAATAAAAGAAGCTTTACTTTGCCCTAAACATGCAGCGCGATAATTAGCTGCAACGGAAGTACTGCATCTAATCAATTGACCTTTTAAGTGATTTCCAAGAAATGTATTAGGAAGCATTAAAGCTAATTTGACACAATCATGAGCAAACTTTTTGGTACGCTCTTTTAATTCATTCTTATTCATCTTTGGATTTATTATTTATGATTGATGAATAATCCTCAAATCCTACATTCCTTCAATCATCATTCCTTCAATCTTCAATCCTAAAATCCTCAAATCCAAACGTCTTTAGTCATGATAATTCGCAATTAAGGAAGAAGCCGGTATTTTGAGTTTATTATTAAGAGCTCTTATCATTGATAAACTTAATTTCCTTTTTCTATTTAATATTTCAGAGGCTCTGCTTTTAGACCCTAGTATTGATATCAAGGCTGAATCCTCCAAATTGAGTTGTTCTAACCTAAATTTAATAGCCTCAATCGGATCAGGTAAGTTAATCGGGAAAAATTTCTTTTCATAATCTTCAACCAAGATTGAGAGTAATTCCAGTTCATCATACTCGTCGTTATCTACAGCCAAATCCTTTTGCATTAATTCATAAATTCTGACTAGCGCTTCTTTATATGTTTTTTTTGTCCTTATAGGTTTTATCTGTAAGCTAAAATTTCTATTCATATTTAATTTCCTTAACATTTAGTTTGTCATATTCCTTATGGGTGCCTATCCATACAATAAAAACAATTTTAATTTTATATTCAATATCAACTACTAAACGATACCTATTCCCTTTAATATTAAAGACAACTCTTTTCTTTGTTATTATCGAAGCATTATGATATTGACTCTTTACTTCATTCGGTGAAGACCATGGAGTATTCGATATTTCATCAAACCATGATTTTAATGGTTGCTCAGAATCGGGATATTTTTCCCAAAACTTTATAAGAGTTTTTCTAGCAATAATCCGCATAAGTTATAAGTAAATATATGAATAATTCCCAAATTGGGAAATATCAAACTACGGTTGTATAATTATCATTGCCCCTTCAATCACTTTTTGATTGTCGATTTATGCACGTTCGTCCTTTGGCGGAATTGTTGATTGACGATTGTATTTGTTTTTCTATTCATCATTCTTTCAATCATCTCAGCCTTCTGCTGATGAGCCTCTGGCTCAAATCTTTCATTCCTAAAATCCTTCAATCCCTTCGGATTTTCGATTTGCGCCTGTCCGTCCTTTGGCGGAATTGTTGATTGACGAATAAAAACTTCACTCATCAACCCTCAACCATCACACATCAAAATTCCTTCAATCCTTCAACCTGCCTGCCCCGCTTTGCGGTGGTCCAGTGAAATACAAAGCCACCTGTCCTATGCAGTGCGTCTTTTGCTACCTGTCCCGTAAAATTTGCTTTTTTATTTTACGGAATCTCACTGGACTTCAAGGGATTTAACGGGATCATCCATCCTACTGGGTTTATTCAAAAAGTTCTGTATGAGAACCGCAACGGACAAGAATTAATGTTTCATCTTCAACCTTATAGATCAACAAAAAATCCGGCGCTAAATGGCATTCCCTGCAATCTTTATAATCTCCTTTTAGCGGATGATCGAGAAGTTTTTTATTTAAAGGTTTCCTCTCTGTAAGAGAAATAACAGTTTCTTTTAATTGAAACAATTTCTTTTCATGCTTCTCTATTTTCTTAAAATCTTTCTTAAATCCCTTTGTAAAAACAACGCTTAATTTCAAGATTTCAAATCCAGAAATAAACTATCAATCGAATTATGTTTTATTGAAAACTCCCCTCTCCTCGCTTCTTCAATCGCTAATTTAGTCTCATCGTTAGGAATAGAAAGTGTAAAAGGTAGCCCACGGGTTATTACAACATTTTTATAAAATAATCTCACCGCTTCGGATTCAGTTAAACCGACAATTTCAAAGATTTTTTCCGCTTTTTTCTTTAACGCTGGGTCCAATCTTGCCCTAACCATAGCTGTTTTAATAGCCATTTTATCATCTCCATTTTGTTTCACATTTGTGCCACAAAATAAAATAATTTTCTAAACAAAACAATTCATTTATTCAGTCGCCGGTTCACAGTTTTTAGTTTTCGGTCCGCCCTGCCGGATCAATTTTCAATCTTGTAATCTTGCAATTTTGTGATCTTTGCATTATTCAATCTCCCAAACGAAGTCGAGGAACCTGCCCCATCTTCCATCAAACCTCATCCATCAAAAATTATCAATTCCAAACTCCGCATCACGCTAAAGTGTAACGTAGCTAATCGCAAGTTCAAAGTGGAAAGTCAAAAGTGGAAAGGCGGTAGGCAGAAGGCAAATATAAAATTCAAAGTCCTTTGGCGAAATTGTCGATCCTGTGAAATAATAGTCTCAGAATTCACGGGACAGGTTGTCGAATAATAAAAATCATCATTCCTACTATCTTCATTCCTTCATTCCTACAGTCCTTCAATCCCAAACTCCGCATCACGCTAAAGCGTAACGCTCCACGAAAAAAACATCATAAATGATGTTCTGGTTCAAACGCCAACTGCCGACTGACTACTGACTACTGCTCAACTCTTTCCCCTCCCAAAGTCTCTTATTCTCCCCATCATCCATCATCAATCCTACAATCTCCCGAGCGAAGTCGAGGGGCTTCATTCCTAAAATCCTTCAATTTTAACTACCACAGGTAGTCATCAAATTCCATACTGAAGAGAAACACCAAACGAATGATTCACTCCAAGCTGCCAGGCAGGAGTTCTTGTAACATCTTCATCGGTAACATAAGAATATTGGTAATAAACTTTGCCTATCAAGTCATGAATCAATTCGTACTTAGCTTCTATGCTTAAATCCTTGTAAGTTTTTCGCAGCCCATGCAAAAATGTATCAGACTTCAAATATCTTGGGGCTGTCTTCGACTCTGCACTCCCTTTTCTCACGTAGGTAAAAGCCAACTTCACATCAAAACCGCGAAGTATTCTTTTCTTAAACGAGGCAAACAATTGATCCCCGTTGCTTCCTATCCAATGCCCCAGTTGATAATTGTAGTTTGAATAAAACTGCGCATCATCTCTATGAAAGTAAACAAACGGTTCGATTTTAGTATACTCAAAGACTACTTCGGATTCCTTAATCAAGGGGTTTATTGTCTCTACTCCAATCGTATAGCCAATAGCTTGCGGATTAGATGATTTCTCCAACGAGAGTTCATCAATAAAAAGATCCCCGTAGAATTTCGTTTTGAATTGTGGTATTTTATACCAAAACGAACTGTAAATCTGGGCATTCCCTGCCGCATTGTCAGGAACCGTCAAGTAGTGATCTGCTAACCTGAAAAACATTACCGGGATTAAATAGATAGGCTGAAATCTGTCGCTATAAATAACTGATTCCCCTATAGATAAATTAATATTCTTTGTCAAAGTGAATGAAAACATGTGTGCTGCAATATACTTTGGTACATGCAAAAATGTTTCCCCCCCACTTGTGTTAATCCGTATCGTTGACGAATCTATTACCTGTGAGTTCAACCAGCCGTGCATATAAGAAAACTTGAACCAATCGACAGGAGAAACTTCAATTTTTATTTGCGGAAACGATGGCGCCTTGTCTCCTAATATTAAGTTCCCATTCATCCCGTCACCGTAATAATTAAAATCTTTTCCTACCGTAATACTTCCCCAAGTATTTGATACAGTTACATTTGCATTGACTTCATCGTACTCAAGCGAAGTTGCACTGTTTAGCTTCAAAAATGTGTAACCCGTTTTTTTAGTAAACCTCCTAGTAAGATCAACTGTCTTACCTGTTTCTAAATTGTCTAAAAATATTAAGTCGAATGCTACACTACCGCCAATTGACCCATGTATCGTTGCCCCATTCCATCGGTGTGATAATGCACTGGATGCTATATGCGAATAGGAATGCCCCAAGATTGGATTGACCACCAAAGAGAATTGCGAGTCTTCCCACTCAAATAAATTATACTTGCCGTATTTGTCCACTCCAAAATGATCAAAAAAGAGGAAGTCTGAAGTGGCTTCGTACTTTTTCATATTTTTTCCTAATCTTCCTAATTCCACCGCAAAATCTCTTATATAAAATCGTAATTCCTCTTTTTCTAACAAGGATAACCCTTCTTCCCTTTTATCTAGTAATTCTTTCAGCTTCGATGCTATATATATCCTTGTGAACGGCTTTATCTCATCGTGGAGAGTTAAAAACCCTTCGACGGAAAGCCTGTTTAGGTACTCATAAACACCCTTGTTCACCGGTTCATAATTCACCTGGCCTATAAAAGTGAAAGTAATTGCTATACTGATCAAAATAATTTTTTTTATCACGTCGTTTCTTTCCGAAGCAATTTATTTTACAATTCCGTTATGTAATTTTGGGGTGTTCCCCTTAAACCTTTGCGATGCTCTCCCCAATGCTTATTCCCGGCTATCAGCTCCCAAGCCAGTTCCTTTAATACCCGAATTATTAGTCAAAAAAAGTAAGTACATTAATGTGATGAAAGCGAAGGATGTAATCCCCACCCACCACCCTTCAAACTGCGCATGGACTAATGCTGCTAGTAAAAACGCTACGGATAGTTTCATAGTCTCCTTTTCTTCTCGCCTTTTGTTTTTCTCTGTAAACCGCTTCAACAAATTTATATAACTCCTGAAATAAAAAATAAGATAAAAGGCTATCCCCACCAAACCAAGCTCTTCGATCATCGCCAAGGCGCTGTTTCCCTTCTCTCTGATAAAATGGCCCCCTTCGTAATGACCTATAAGGGGCTGCAGTGAGGGATCGCTTACTCCAAATCCTAGTCCTGTTATACCCCCATTCTTTGCCGCTTTATAACTCTCTATATACATAGGTAATCGAGTTTCCGTTGCTGAAGCAGAGTTCTTATAAATGATAAAAGTTATTTCTTTTGGGAGTGAGGGAATCAGCAAATACATTATTGCTCCCAACATTAACCCTGCCCCGCTCCACTTCAGTATTTTCCTGTAACCAATGCTTAGAATTCCATAACTTATAAGCAGAACAAAAAGTGACAGAATTACCGAACGCGATGAGCTTAAGAAAATCAGTACAATGCTACCCAAGAAAACTATCAGTCCCATTATCGCTTTTATATATTGCAGTTTCAGTCCTCCAGTTTTTTGATAGTACAAATCGGTTAGATAAAATAATGACCCGGGTAATGTAAAAAGTAAAATCATCGCCGCTGTATTTTGATGCGGAAACACTCCCATAAACCCTAACCCATTTCCTCCGCTCCATCTATTTCCCGGTATCCCAGCTGCCAGTGACCAATACTGCATTGCTGCCGCCAAAGCATTTAATACAAACAATCCCATGAAAAAGTGTTCTCCCTTTTTAGTGCCTTTATTTATAGACGCTGCATACAATCCCATAAGCAAAAGCAAGAGATAACAGCTGCGCTGGAATGTTATTGCCTGCCATTGTGACCACACCGTTGATAGCAGTGCCCATCCTCCGTATAACCAAATAAATACTTCCCCGCCTCTTCTCATTACCCTTTCTTTAAGCTCTCGGTAATTAAGGATGAGTAACATCAGAAAGAGAAAACTTGAAAGATATAGTACCGATGACAGCATAAAGATCGTACGGAGCAGTGCCAGCCCGAGTAATAGAAATAATAAAATCTCGCTCACAAATTGCTTCGGAGTGTTTATTTTTAGTTCCATTCTTCTCCCCTTTTCAGAAGTCCTTTTTTCCCCCTGTAAACAAAAAGTAATACTCCTCCCTTTATTCCAAGCAGCACATAAATATAAACTAACATAGCTATCAGTACCACATTGTAGCTCCCCTTTATTTCATTAAAGAAGAACAACGCAAATGCCCCTGCCGTTACTACCCAGCCTAAATATATCCCGGCAATTAGTTTCTGCACCGCAAAGGGAACAAGCTTAAACAAAAATGCATTCAGTGCAAAATGGAGTAGAGTAAAAATACTGTAGACAGAAAACATCTTCCAAAAGATATCTTTGAAAATTGGTAGTTGTACAAACCCTGGCAATAAACGAGTGTAGCCCGTCATCAGTTCAATTACAAGAACAAAGTATAGCAAGAGCAGTGCTGCGTGCAATATTATCGCCATACTGTAAATCTTCTTCTTGTTTAGTGAAGAGTACGAATATAGAACCCTCTCTATAAAGTTCCCTATATAAAATAGCGGTGCCGTTACTCCCCATGCAAAAGTGTAAGCGTTTGCTGTCTCCAGAGTAAAATAATGAGTAGCCACATATTTATCTGCAAGCAATCCTAAGGATACCGCACTATTAATAATAAAACTTGATATGCTCGCCGAATAAAATTCTTTTATGCTTACACTTGGGGCATTTCCCTTCTCATTAAAAAGATAGACGGTTGTCAGCCCCCAAATCGACGCAGTTATTGGTATAACCCAGGACAAATTTCTATTAGTATAACGATAGAATAACAGTCCCCCGAAAAGCAACAATGTTTGTAGTACGATAATTACAAAATACCTTCTATAATCTCCCTTGAACAGCATCCTAAAGCTCACAATCCCTCCGAGCGCCGTGAAAAAACTGTAAACAATAAATGAAAATGTAGTACTTAGGTTTTGTGTGTTTCCGCCCCCGAAATATAAAATGAACGATGCTAAAATCGTATGCACAAAAAGCAGTCCACTAAGTACTTCTACTCTGAATCCGACTCTTGCAAATGGGAAGTCGAATCCGAATGAAGCAAATAATAGTATAAGTGATGCAGTATAATAATATTGGCTGAAGGCATTAAATTGCACGCCGTTAAGAAGGTACGCTGCTATTACCAAAACGACTTTAACAGATAAGATAGTTGTACCTATAAAAAAGTACCTGTCAGAATCTTTCAGAATTTTCTGAATCATAAAATGGGGATGTATATTTTTGAAGTGCGACATACTCTTATTTTTTACTGTGCGCAACTTGGGTTAAGATGATTAAAATAGCCGGGTTCCGCTCCACTAATTATCTCCATTGGAACAATTCCAATTACTTTTTATGAAATCTCCGTTGACTTTGCAAATGGGAGTTTATCCAAGTAAAAGAAAGCTGATAATAGTAACATCGGTATCATAACAGGTTCAATAGGAACAATAAACCGGAAACTTGAAAAATAAACTGAATGTATAATGGTGCTGACAAGTATAAAAACCGAGGTTGTCATCAGATAACTTACTAATAAAACGTTACGGTTTCGGATACATTTTTTTAGTAGGAGAATGAGGGAAATTATCCATGATAGAAATAACCCAAACCTTATTCCAAAAATAATTTTGATAAACTTATTTTTAATTTCGAATGGATATGGGCCCCATAGTTCATAAAAAGCATTTAATCGCTGTTTAGTGAATTCAACAGGTTTATTAAAAGCAAAATTAATATACGTTTTTGCTGGCTGCTTTATTTCTTCCGATGTGAAATTTCTTAGATCATGGTTAATAGATGAACTCATTCCGTTTATTGCAATCAGTAAATTATAACTTTGGTTAACCGGGAACTTGGTGATACCGATAAAATTCAAAACACCTAGAAATAGTATTATTAGTCCGGCACCTAAAGTAAATTTTTTTAAGCCCGATTTCTCATTTAGGAATAAAAACATGAAGATTAACAATAACGCTGGGAGAAAAGTTGTTCTTACAGCTGCGGCGACGGCTAAAGCTATTCCACTAGTAAAATATTTTTTACTTATAAATAAATAAACCGTAAGGGTCAAAAACAGAGTAGTTATACTTTCAGTTAAAACCATATTTGTAAAATAAATCTGAGTTGGGTAAATGGCAAACAAGAAAAGAACTGCCAAAGCAAAAAGTCTACTAAAGACCTCGAGAGTTATTTTAAATTTATTATTAAAGAGAGAAAGAACATAGAAACTTCTTCCTATTTCCATAGCTGTTTTATATAATATTACTCCTGATAAAATTTGCGCAATAAAATTTATAGCAATTAAAAGGAAATAAAGTAAACTCTTCCCGCCAATTAGAATAGTTAGTACAATTAACATTGGATAACCGTTTGGAAAGGAAGAGACGGGGTTCCCATTTAGTATAGCCTCTGCCTGTGCTATATAATTAAAAGAATCGGGGGTTGTTCGTCCATCCCAGATGAATATGAATAAAACTCTAAGAAGTATTCCGAACAGTGCAAACGACCATAAAAAAAGCTGGTTATGTTTAGCAATATAATTTACTGCCCTATTAAAGCAATATTCTTTCATACAATTCTTATCTGTTTTTTCATGTGTTTATATGTTTCAAGTTAATCTTATCTCTGTCGGATAGGTTCCTTTTGAATAAAGTGCAAGCATCAAGAGGTACGCAAAAACATTAATGATAATATTGCCGTCGTTTTACTTCTATATCCTTGCATCATTCATCCCTGTTGCGATTGCCTCTTGAATAACAGTAAACATGTCTCCTTCATTTTCCGGATCAAAAAACTTAATCTTATTATATCCTCCCCCTTGTGCCGTTTCTTCTTTCTTCACACAGAATTTCCCAATAACATTTCCGTCCGCCGTCTCCTCTCTTGCAACTTGCGTGGCTATCGTTATGTGGTTTGAGCACAGAATAGGTTTGTCTAATAATATCCCTTCATAAAGTGGCACCCCGATCGACTCGACTAACGACGGGTAGATTAGATAGTCCGCTCTCCCATAATACTCTCCTATTTCAGTTCTAGCAATAAAACCATCGTAGACAATAAACGACTCTGAATTGGGAAGCTGCGACAGTGCTTTTAGTATACTATCAGATTCACTCCCATCTTTTCTCCCAATCAAAAACAATTTAACTTTAAATCCTGCTTGCTGCAGCCGAGTAAATACTCTCCCCAAACGGAGATGATTTTTATAATACGTAAGGTGTGCGGGATATAAAAAAATCAGCGGGTTTTCTTTTTCTGTATGAATATCTGATTCAGCGGCTTGTTTTTTAATCTTTACTTTAAATTCTAAAAACTCAATTTCCCCGGTTGGTTTATAATTACTTTCAGATAGATACTTCTGCGAATGCCTGGTAAATATAAATATTTCTTCCGCTTTTTTTATCGAATGAATATAAAACCTCCGTAACAAACCATATTTAATTTTTAATGCAAATGAGTACTGCTTTACAATTCCTTTTTCGAATGGAAGTAGGCTTTGTATCACAATGCTGAAAGGCTTGAAGCCTCCTAAATAATACCCACCTATCGCATACAAATGCTCACATTTTTGTCTCTTCAAAATACTATGAAAAATAAAAATGTGCCATAAAAAGAAATGTATTTTGGAGTGAAACGTTATAGGAATTTGATTTGTCGGACGTGCGGTTATTGGAGGGATAGCTTTGCTGGAGTAATATAGGATTACTTCCCGGTTTGTTGAATATTTGCTGCAAACAGAATCTATTAAACCAGAATAAATAATCATCGCCCCGTCAGATTTTAAGTATGTTGCATCAATAGCTATAGTCATCGATTTTTGTTTTTTTTACTGTTGAGAATTCAAAAGTAGATTATACAATCCAATTCGTTAACAATCCCTGGCTTTTGTGAGAAGTATTGTAAAACTTAATTGGAAAGTGACTTTTAAGAATTAATTTTTGACCGGACTTAAGAAGCAAAAAAACATGGAATGACAAAGAAAACAGTACATAGCAGAGTTTAAGGAACACGTACTTCGGGAACATCTAGAGAATCAAGTATCAATTGGGAAACTGGTAGAGCTATTAATTTGCAATCGAGTTCATCCCTCCTCGCCGAATATGCTTGTCCCCATACTCTGCATCACGATGAAATCTAACGTTCAAAAAAAGGATCATAAATAATCCTCTCCTAAAACTTCATGCTGAATATCGTTTGCTGTTTCTCACGAGCTAAGCCGAAGGACTAAAAATTAAAATAAATAAGTACCAAAGAAAAAATTGGCAATAAAAATGAGCTGAAAAACAAGTAGCGGTTATATTTTAGATTTAAGTTAGAAATTATCTTGTACCATATATAAATGATAAGAGCATAAAAGCTATGCAAACCGATAAAGGCATAATTCCCGACCCCCATAATTTGGTTAAACATAAAGACTAACAAAATTAATGCGATAAGAATCATGTCTAATCCCGAGAACAGGGTCTGGCTCGCAGGTAAGTAATATTTTCTGGACAAAATAAAAAGAATAATTAAACCCACAAGAGAAACAATTGAAACAATAAAAATAATATCGAATAATTCGCTATGAAGATACTTTAGCCTTAAAAATGAATTCGAGAAATACCCTATCATTAAAAAGACAATGAGATTAATAAAAACATAGATATCATTGTATTGATTTGTTTTTCGATAGTTGATTGTTGAAGTTACAAAAAGCATTAGCACAAAAAACATGCTTGTTATTATTATTTTTTTATCAATAGACGAATGCGAAGGAAGTAAATAGAAAATTACAAAAATTGTGCATAACGAAGAAAATAAAAGAAATAGATTGCGGAGTATTGTTGTAGCCCTAACAGAAAAATTAAAGAGTGAATGGTATATTGTCTCTAAATATGAAAAAAGAGAAGTCATGCTAACTATTCTTTTCATTAATAAAAGTAGAACCCCTAAAACAAAAAAGGAAATATATCCAAACATTCGAGAGTAACGGAGGTAAACGAGAGCAATTGTTAAAAATCCAACCGTAAAAGTCAGGATAATAAATACTGTTGATTTTGCTTTTATATTTTGTCCAAGAATAACATGGTGGAGATGATTTTTATCAGGTAAAAATGGATTTTTTTTATCCTTTAGTCTTAGAGCCATAACCTTTAAAGTATCAATTAATGGAACAGCAAGGAGAAGAACCGGGAAAGATAACCTAAGCGTGCCAGGTGTAATATCTACAGAGAAAAGTAAAGTCGAAAGGACAAGAAAGTACCCGATTGTTAACGAGCCGGTATCCCCTAAAAATATTTTTGCTGGAGCTGCATTAAATTTTAGAAAGCCTAATAAAGCTCCAACAATTGAAACTGAAATTACTAACAATAGTTGATTACCAGTTGCATAGGATAGAATTATCAGTACACCAAAAACAAGCAAAGAAAAACCGCTGACTAACCCATCCATTCCATCCATTAAATTAATGCTATTAATAGCACCAAGAACAAAAACAAAGAGTATTACATAATTGATCGGGAAAGGAATTAGCACGCCAAAAAAGCTCATTTGGTCAAACTTGTCTGAAATAAGATAGAGAATGTGGATGACCGCTAGAATCTGAAGCCCAAACTTTACCCGCCATGAAAGACCCTTTATGTCATCAATAATTCCGGCAATTGCAACAAAAATAGAACCAACGATAATAAATCTAACTTGATTTACATTATTAGAATAACTAAATAATGAAACAATCACAATAATATAAATAATTATCCCCCCCATCCTTGGGGTAGCGATTTTATGAATCCTTCTACCCTGATGAGGTTCATCAACAATATTTACTTTTTTGAGATACTCGATCAAATAAGGAGTAGTAAATATCGTTATGATCAAACTTGAGAAAAATATTATTAAATAAAGCACGATGATTAATCTACATTAAAAAAATTATTACTATTAGTTTACTAATTTGGTTAATTTATTATTGGGAAACAATGAGTATGAAAAAGAAGGAAGGCGATGATTGAGTGAATTAGGTACGAGCACCTTTGGGTTTTGGGAAACCCAAGTTAAGCTTTAAGAAGGTTTAGTAGTTTTTCGAACGTAACTTCTTTCGAAAAATTTTCTTCATAATAATTAAATCCATTTCTTCCGATTTCCTGCAATTGATCTGTTTTCATATTGGATAATTTGAGAACATTAAAGGTTAAGGATTTGTGATCTCCGGATGGACACGTCGCGCCACATTGCGCATCATTAATAATGTCTGCCCCTGCCCCATCAAGCATTCCAAGAATTGGTTTTTGCGAAGCCATATACGCTTGTATCTTGGCAGGAATAGTTATTGAAAAAATATAGCTATTTTTTAGTGTTACTAGCATAGCATCTGCCGATTTTATTAATTCAGGAAGTTGCTCAACAGGTAGATTACCTAAAAACTCTACATTTTGAGATAAAGAATTCCTTTCAACTTCTTTTTTCAACCAATCCTTTTTCCGACCATCACCTACAAGTGTCCATTTAATTTTCTTGTTGCTTACGTAAACTTCTTTTATTGTATTAAAAATATTTTCGACATCTTGAGATTCACCTATGTTTCCGGCATACATGACTTTAAAAAAAAAATTTGTACGTCCCTTTAGGGGTAAAGCAGAACTACTGTTTTCGATGTTTGAGATATAGACATCCTCCGCCCAATTAGGAAAGTAAGTAATTTTATTAGTATCTGCACCTTTATCCATCATTGAATGGACAAAACCTTTCGAACTAATCAAAAAATGGTCAGAATTAAGATAAATAAAGTTGACCATTTTATTTAGAATGCGGTATACCAGTTGATTTGTTACTTTGCTTGCTGCTTGAACACTTTCAGGCCATAAATCAAGATTCCAAAAGATAAGCTTTGCTTTTTGTCTTTTTTTTAACAACACAGCTGGTACTCCCAAAAATATTGGGGAAGTATGATGGACTAAAACAAATTCGTATTTTTCGCCAAAGGATAAAAAAAAGGTCTTGATTGATAAAAAAAATGCATATGAGAAATAGTTTAGAAACAATCGGAATGCTTTACCATTTCCACGAGATATCATAGGAATTCTAATAACGGTGACCCCCGCTATCACTTCTTTTCTTTTTTGAAAAATACCATATCCTTTAAAGTATTTTCCAGTAGGATAATTGGGAATACAAGTTAATACCGTTATTTGATAATTTTCTTTTGCTAAAAAAAAAGCAACGTCATTAATTCTGAAATTTTCAGGATAAAAATGATTTGTGAATACTATAACCCGTTTTCCTGCCATACTACCCTTTTAATATAATCAGTATAACTAAGAATTATCCGAACAACTTTTTCTGAAACGTTTGGATTGGAATAGTCTGATACCTGCCGCATAGTCCTTTGCTCCGCTCGTTTTTGCTCTTTAAGAATTTCTAATCCTTGCATTATCCGTTCATGGTTCAAACCGACCATCATCACTGCTGCTTCTTCCATTGCCTCAGGACGTTCATGGGCTTCACGAATATTCAGTGCAGGAAAGTTCATAATTGATGATTCTTCGGAAATTGTTCCGCTGTCCGACAAAACGGCTGTTGCATTTTTTTGGAGACAGTTGTAGTCATGGAATCCCAAAGGTTTCATCAGCTGAATAAGCGGATCAAATTGAATTCCTTTTTCTTTGATCTTATTCTTTGTACGTGGATGAGTTGAAACAATTATTGGCAACCGATATTTTTCGGCAATTAGATTTAGAGATACAACCAGTTTATCGAAATTCCCAGAGTTAATGTTTTCTTCACGATGCGCAGAGACAACAAAATAATGATGAGTGATAAGTGATAAGCGAATGAGTACATCAGAATTGTCGATTTGCGCCATATTAGCATTTAAAACCTCAAACATAGGGCTACCGGTTTTAATAATTCTGTCAGCAGGCAAACCTTCACGTAAAAGATATTCCCGGGCAATATCGCTGTATGTCAGGTTAATATCCGAAATATGATCCACAATTCGCCGGTTAGTTTCTTCGGGTACACGCTGGTCAAAACAGCGGTTTCCTGCTTCCATATGAAAGATAGGAATGTGTCGTTTCTTAGCCGGAATTGCACAGAGGCAGCTGTTTGTATCTCCCAAAACTAAAAAGGCATCGGGATTTACTTCTTCGAGCACTGGATCGATGTTGATGATGATTTGGCCAATTGTAGTACTTGCATTCCCCCCCGCTGCATTCAAAAAGTAGTCGGGTTTTCGAAGTCCAAGATCTTTGAAGAACACTTCATTTAACTCATAATCATAGTTTTGTCCAGTATGAACAAGAATGTGTTCAACACATTCTGTTTCATCAAACTTTTTAATTACTTGAGACAATCGGATGATTTCTGGACGAGTACCGATGACAGTAAGGACTTTGAGTTTTTTCATGTTAATGCTTTGAAGATATTGATTGCAAATTTATTGAACACGGATGACGCTGATTAAACAGATTTACACAGATCACTGGTAATTGGCTGTCTTATATTCGTTCTAATTTATACTTTCTCAAAAAATGTATCCGGATCGTTAGAGTCAAAATGTTCATTGATCCAGAAAATCGTGTATAGTTCTTCGTTCCCTATATTTTTTATATTGTGAGTGTACCAGATAGGCATATCAACAAAAGAAGGCGAATCGCCATCGAGTTCAAAGGATAATACTTTATCAGTACCGATTCGCCTCAATTCTATCAAAGCTTTCCCATTTATTACGGCAAAGCGCTCAGCTTTCCGAGTATGAAAATGGTTCCCGCGAGTAATGTCAGGAACGGTGATTGAAAATGAAACTTGACCGCCGCTGTTAAGTTTCACCGTTTCAACAAAACTTCCGCGCTGATCGGAATTTAATTTCAATTTAAAGGGGAAAAATGTCGAGTGATCAATATAAGTTAGAAAAGTGTTAAATAGATTCCGGTCAAATGAATTATCAATAGTTGGGATCTCACCTTTCTCGAAATAATTTTCCTTATATATCATTAATTTGTGAAGTAACGTGGATACTTTTATTTCTGATGTGTGAGGAACAGAAAACATTTCACACTGTATCCTAGTGTCGGATGAAGAATCACAGTGAGTTTCAATTCTAGCAATAATATGGTTTACCAACTCAGAAACATAAATGAGTTTTATTTCGCCATCCACTTCAATTTTTGGCGTTTCATTATGGATTAGCTGATGACAAAAAGTAGCGATAACAGAATTATAATATGGATTGCCAAAGGGACCAAAAACATTTGGTATCACTAGTCCAGTGAAATTGGCATTGTTACGAGTTGCCCATTTCTCAAGCATCTCACGTCCTTCTCGTTTTGATTTGCCGTACAGGTTATCCCGTTCTTCCTGCGTAGAAGATGAAAAAAGAATGTATGGAGTAGAATTCGTTTTTTCTAACGCTGCTATTAATTGCTTAACCAAACCGATATTAGTTTTGTAGATAACTTGTGGATCATTGTGACGGTTAAGAGCGGCCAGATGAACGATTACATCACATTGGGAAACCCATTCTTCAAGTTTCTTCGTGTCTTGGAAAAAAGCATCTTCAAAAGGGATGCGCGTATATTTTTCAGGGTACAGCCCTAGAGTGTTGTAGAAGTGTGTACCTATAAATCCAGGCTGACCGGTGATTCCTATTCTAAACATAATATTAATCTTTTGAACACTGATGAGACAAATTTACAAAGCTAATCATAGTGCAGCAAGCTGCAAGTATAAAGCATGCCAAGGCTTGCCATGGTTAAAAGTAAAAAACATAAAAAATATTCCACCGGTAGCGGGCAGGCCACGCCGGAGTCGGGCATGCTTGAAATAAAAAACAAAAACTTACATCACAATACTATAGGGCATCTGTTCGATCCGTATTCCATTTCATATTGCCCAAAAATTACTGTCAAACCTATAATCATCAACTTTTGCTTCTTCCAATGAGAGGTTAGAAAAAACGATCAATTGTGAATCAGGCTCAAGGGCTTTGAAACCGTTTGCATGTCCAGGTTGAATAACCAATACTTGAGGGTCGTCTTCGCTGAGAATCTGTCTATTAACTTTTAAATCCCTACCCGGATTATCCCAATTGTCAATTTCCATCCAGCAAATTAAAAACTTTCCTTTAGTAACATAGAAATGTTTTAATTCAATCTTATGCCCCTGCCAGGCTCTGATTACCGATACATCTGGATGTGAGAAAGTATAAAAACGCTTTATTCCTTCGAAATGAAAATCGTTTACAAAGTGGACAGTCCCTCGATTATCTGTAAAAAAATTTCCTTCAATTAGCATAAGTCTTTCCATCCGAACTCTGATGGCACGGGTCGAAAGAATTCACATAGTGAATCCATAATAATCCGAATAATCCTTATTCTACTTATTAATATCTAAATCTATCCGTATCATCTCTAATCTAAGCAACAGCTTTTTAGTCCCTTCAACATCTAAACGGGTGGTGTTATGGGAGGTATAATCTTCTATTTCTGACACTTTTGATTCCCCTTCAGTAAAGTATTTACCATAGTTTAAGTCGCGGTTATCGGCCGGGATACGAAAATAATCGCCCATATCATAAGCTTTAGCCATTTCTTCACGATTTACTAAAGTCTCATAAAGTTTTTCCCCATGCCTTGTCCCGATAATGCGAATATCGTTACTACTGTTGTACAATTCTTTAACTGCAGTAACCAGATCAAGGATTGTAGTAGCTGGAGCCTTTTGAACAAATATGTCCCCATTTTTCCCATTAGTGAAACCGTAAATGGCCAAATCTACAGCATCTTCTAACGTCATCATGAAACGTGTCATATTAGGATCAGTAATAGAGAGTGGTTCCCCTTTTTTGATTTGTTCTATGAATAAAGGGATTACAGAACCGCGTGAAGCCATTACGTTACCATATCGGGTCCCACAAAAAGTAGTCCCACTCCCGTTGAGGTGACGGCTTTTGGCAACCATAACTTTCTCACTAAGAGCTTTACTCATCCCCATGGCATTTATTGGATAGACTGCCTTATCAGTACTCAAAACTATTACGTTCTTTACACCATTTTCAAGTGCACTGTCCAATACATTTTCACAACCAATGACATTAGTGCGAACCGCTTCCATTGGGAAAAACTCACAGGAAGGAACCTGTTTCAGTGCAGCGGCCTGAAATACATAGTCCACATCCCGTATCGCCATATCGACACTACGTTTATCGCGTGTATCGCCTATATAGTATTTTATTTTATCATTGTTGTAAAGTTGCCGCATATCATCCTGTTTTTTTTCATCCCGGCTAAATATCCTAATTTCTTTAATATTGGTATTTAAAAATCTCCTGAGTACAGCATTACCGAAAGAACCGGTACCACCGGTAATAAGAAGGGTTTTGTTTTTGAACATAATAACTTTCAATTTTAAATTTTAATAGGGGGAATTACAATTTTATCATTAGTAAATAATTTTAATAGTCTATAAATGATTTTTTTTAAATTACTCCCTTTAACGTTAAGTTTTACAGTCTTATTGGTTACGATATTTGAACTGTCAATTTTTTTAATATAATCCATGTAAATTTCCAATAGGGTTCCTTTAATGTTAATTATTGTTTGATCGGTATTTCCATCCCATACATTTTTTTCAATTTTTCTTAAAGAAGAAAAATGATAAATTACTAAAGGTTTATTATTTACGTAATAGATGCCATCCTTTTTTCTAAATCTAGAATTTATACAATTCCAAGGGGCCGCATTTATTCCAATGTGATTAATAATTTTATGATTTGGAAATTTATCCGCCCATGTATCTAAAAATATTTGATCTGATAAAAAAGATAAAGGATAACCTGGCTTTCTCGGATACCAAGAGTCTATTTCATTTTTCCATTCATTTAGGCAATTTAATCCTTCCTCATTATTTCGAAAAGAATTGACACCCACATTGTAAGACCCATAATGATTGGAAAAAAACTTAATAATGGGATTTATTCTATGAGGACACATTGTGATAGCGGCTGAACCTATCTCGCCATACAGGATATCTAAGGAATTAAAAATATAAACATCAGCATCGAGGTATAACAAAATATCAATCTGAGGATAATTTTTTAGTATATAGATACATAATTTAGGGGTTAAAGAGAAATAAAATTGTTTTTTGTTCTTAAACTTCTGGATATCTATATTGAAAAAAATATTGTATTCCCTAATAGATATCGGAATTATTTTTTCATCTCTTAACGCCTGCAGATAATCAAAAGTTGCTTGATCTAATGCTAATACATAGAATACAAATTCTTTCGTGTTTTTTTTAATTGACTCATATAAAACCAAACCTCTTGTTAAGAAATTTGAATCAAAATATGTACAAATGTATTTAATGTTAGAATTATTCAACATAATATTGTTCAATAGTTTTTTATTTAAAATTTATTCATGATTTTACAAACTTTGTAAATTTCATCTTCAGTGTTTCCATACGAAATTGGAAGACTCAAAGTAGTAGCATGTATTTCTTCGGATATTGGATATTGTCCCTCAATTATATCTTTCATGCACATTTGTTTGTTAGGAGGAATTGGATAATGTATTTCAGTTTTAATCCCATTTTCTAATAGATATTTTTTTAGTTCATCGTGTCTTGGATGTCGAATATAAATATATGGTAAACATCAAAATAATCTTCATCAACAACAGGAAAAATAAAATCACTTTTCAGATTTTCAATGTATAGTTTTGTTAATTTGCGTTTGTGTTTATTTATTTTATCTAACAACGCTAATTTTATAGACAAAAACCCAGCCTGTATTTCATTAAGCCTTGAATTAAAACCAATATAATCATTCTTATACTTGACTTTAGAGCCATAGTTTCGCAGAGCCTTAAGTTTTTCAGACATCGCAATATAATTAGTAACAATAGCCCCTGCATCCCCTAATGCCCCAAGATTTTTGGTGGGATAAAAACTATACGCCCAAAAATCCCCAAAAGACCCAGCGAACTTTCCTTTGTACCTGGCACCATGAGATTGCGCACAATCTTCAATTATTCGTATATTATATTTTTCAGAAATGGTAAGTATCGGATCCATGTCACAAATTTTGCCATATAAGTGTACTACCATAAGCGCACATGTATGGCTTGTAATTTTTTCTTCTATTTTGCTTGGGTCAATATTATATGTGTTAAGGTATGGCTCAACCAAAATTGGCTTTAATCCATTTTGCACAATTGATAAAATAGTAGCAATATAGGTATTTGAAGGGACAATTACCTCAGATCCGATTGGAAATTCAAAACAACGAAGAGCGAGGCTCAGTGCATCAAGCCCGGATGCAACTCCAATGCAATATTTTAAACCTGTATAGTCAGCAAATTCACTTTCAAAATTTGATACATTGTTTCCTAAAATATACTAGCCTGAGAAAAGTGTTCTTTTAACTGACTTTTCAAAAGCCTTAAAGAAAGGCTTGTTTACTTTTGCTAAATTTTCATATTCAATCATATATAATTATTGTTTGTACGGCTCATAAATATAATCATCATGATTGAAATATTCAGAAGAAAAAACCATTAGAATACAATCTTTAGAGAATAAGTCCATCCAATGATAATCTTCAGGATTTATAATAAGGCATTTGGATGGGGAATTCAACATAAACTCATCAATAGGTAGTGCTTTCCCACTTTGGCTCGTTATTTTACACTCTCCTTGAAGAGCTATTGCCGCCTGAATATTTTTTTTATGTCTATGATGCCCACGTATGGAATCATCAACTCCATATATGTAGAAAACTCTTTTTATTTCAAAGGGTAGCACTTTTTCTATAACAGTAAGATTTCCTCTTGCATCAGTAAAAGTTGTTAGATCAATGATTTGTGCCATTTTTGTAAAATATTTGTTTGAATTTTATAGTGCTAGGATTAGGTTAATACATAATTAATGGCATCAATGAATCCATTAGCCATGTGTTTTATTGTTGTATTGGAATTGTAATATTCGCTTGCATTAATCCCCAAGGCAATATATTTTTCTGGATTCTTATATGCATCTTGAATGATAAACACCAATTCTTCATGAGTGTTATACAATAAGCCATTCTCCTTGTCAATAATATTAAATCGTTCTCCTCCAGTAAATGCGTTTGTTTTTGACACATAAGGAACTCCGTAACCCATACTCTTTAATACAGAAAGTCCGGCTTGGTCTGGAGATATACAAAGTAGTGATCTTGAAAAATACTTAGATAACTCATCCTCATCATATATTGGTCCACGTAAAAAAATCGAATCAGACAGACCTCTTTGTTGAATGATTTTTTTAATATTAGCATATTCCTCGCCTTTCCCAATAATATCCATCGAAAGGAACTTGTCTGTATTACAGTTTGATTTAGCTTCAATAAATGCATTAATCAATTCATATATTTTTTTCTCTTTGTAAAGAGTACCTACAAATAAAATGGTATTTTTTTCTTGATCCTTATCAATTTTAATTGGCAAGACTTCTACGGTATTATGTGCAATAAAAACTTTATCTCTATTTATACTATTCCCCCAGTATTCAATAGGTGTTTTCATATAAAATATAATTGCATCTGATTTATTCAAAATCTTCCCATAGAGTTTATCAACTAAGTCTTTTTTGCGATTCACATTATAACGTCTTGTATATGATGCTCTAATCCCTATTGTCCAAGCTATAACTTTATATTTTCTACGTGTGAAAGGGAGAGAACAATATGAGAGGTAATGTAGGTCAGGCATAAAAATTACAACGTCATATTGCGAACAAAACTTATAAAAATCCCCATAAATAATGAATAATCCTAAAATTTTCTTGTATTTTAATTTTATTATTTTAAATGACACAGCCTCCTTACATTCATTATTAGTTGTAAACGCAACAGTTAATTCTACGTTTTTTGCAATAATGTTATATACAGGAACATTATATAATGAGATTGTTGCTTGTAATAATAATACTTTTTTATTATAATTCATCTTTATTTATTACATTTCCCATTTTTACTATTTTATCTATGATTCTCTCAGCTGCTTTCCCATCCCAAAATTCAGGTATAATCCCCTTTTTCCATTTCCCTGCTATTAGCTTCTCAAAATATGGGCCAATTGCTTTCGGATTAGTTTCTACAAGTTCATTTGTTCCCATTGAGATCGTTTCTGGACGTTCTGTATTATCACGTAAGGTCATACACGGAATCCCCATGACAGCTGTTTCTTCAGTAATACCCCCTGAATCAGTGATAACTGCCATGCAGTGTTCAACAAGGAAATTAAACTCAAGATATCCAAGCGGTTCTATCAAATGAAGATGATGATATGATTTGTCTATTTTTTTTAAGACTTTCGCTGTACGTGGATGCACAGGGAAGATTACTGGTATGTTATTTATATGAATAAAGATTTCATCCAATAATAATTACAAATTACTTTCCTCATCAACATTGGCTGGGCGATGTAAAGTCATCACTATGTATTTTCCGTCTACAAGACCTATTGTATCCCAAAAGTTAGGTTTAACGAAACGATGCCGATGCTTCATTAAAGTATCAATCATTGTGTTTCCTACCCAAAATATCCGTTCATCAGAAATCCCAGTTGTACGTAGATTATTATTGGCAAACTCCGAAGTGGTGAAAAAATAATTAGTAATACTATCAGTAACGATGCGATTGATTTCCTCTGGCATAGTCCAATCGTTCGAGCGTATCCCCGCCTCTATGTGTGCTACTTTTACATGTAACTTTTGAGCACTGATTGAGCACGCCATTGAGGACGTTACATCACCAACTACTATACATAGATCGGGCTTTCCTTTCATTAATAATTTCTCATAGCCTATCATAATAGAGGAAGTTTGTTCAGCCTGAGTATCCCCATTAGCCTCAAGATTAATATCTGGTTCAGGTATGTTCAGTTCTTTAAAAAAGTTGCCGCTCATATTCATGTTATAATGTTGGCCAGTATGAACTAGTCGGTAATTAATATCTTTACCTTCTTTTTGGGCTTTATGAATAGCATCAATTACGGCTGCTATTTTCATGAAGTTTGGCCGTGCGCCCACTATTAAATCAACTTTCATCTGTTTATATTTTCCAACATGTGTTTATAATTTCCATAAAGTTATGAGTTCAAAGTGCGGTAAAACGCCAAGAAGTTAAAATTCATCTATATGCTCAAAGATTATTCATTCTTGTTTTTCCATGATTTTAATCGCTCTTTTGTTGTTGGCTTTATCCCGCGAATATAATCATTCCTTTGTGTGTTTTTCAATTATGGATGTTTCATATTTTAATATTTGTTAGTCAAAAAAACCAGAGGCAATTTATTTCAGTTCTTGTATAGTTGAACCCTGAGCTGCTTTTAAGAATTAAGGGAATACTCTCTTAAGCTATACCACCTTCATTTGAAGATAAGAAATCTTGAAAGAATGGATCTGTCTTAAAATAGCTTCTATAATAGTTTCTTATAGAAGCTAACTGCGATTCATTCTTTTCATTCCCATTGTTAATAGAATCTAGACTATCGGAGCCAAAGTGTATAATAGTTAAATAATGTGAAAAGTAGCTGGTTTTAATAACTTTAGTTCCATTTAACCTGCACATCGTATTGAGCCATATATCATCTGCGGTTGGCGTGAGCAGCATGAAACGCTCTTCATTTAAAACATCTGCATGCAGAGATTTTGGGGGGAAAAGTGTCCCGCCACCAGAACCAAAAAACAAATTCGAATTTTTAACTTCTTCTTTTATTATATTTGGCCAGGTACTATAGGGTGCCAATTTATTATGAACCCACTTTATCTGACTGCAGTATTGTGCTATAACAGCAGATGGATACGATTGTGCATAACGAAACAAATCCTCTATCATTGTTGAACGATAGAAAATATCATCATCAATTAGGAGTATATAATCTTCAGGAAATTCCTTCAACGCATAATAATATTTTTTATGAGATTTAATATCGCCATCAACCAAACGAATATCTAACCCTCTTTTCATCTGATTCAATAATTTGGAAGGGAGATCATATACAGATGGAAATTGATCAACAGAGAGCCAAAGAATAATTTTATCCGGTTTCTGAGTTTGCCTCAATATCGTTTCAATTACCAGCCAAACTCTCTTAATTCGTGCTGGGAATGATGTTAAAGAAACGATTACTTCTGGAGAATTATTCTTATAACCATTACTAACAACTAACAAGTGTTCTATTTTATCCTTGGTCAAAAAAAAGTAAATTGGAGCAATTATATTCAGCGAACTTTTAATTCCAAAGCGCAGAGCCGCATAAAATTTTAGTTTACTTAAAAATTTGTTTCTGTTTTCAATTTTAGTGAATAATCTGTCGAAGAAATCAATCATTTCATCCTCTTTTAACACCTAATCTTTTTTTCTTAGATTTTTTTATATAATTATTTGTCCATTTTTCCATGATGAATGGCTACTAAATATTTTTTCAATTAGACCTTGCCTGAACTTAATTTATTAACGTAACCAGTATTCAACCCAACTCTGTAACTAAAATAATAAATAGCAGCAAAAACTAAAAAGGTAACACTCACATAATGTTCACTTCTGGTGCAAAAGAGTACGATAGTAACTAATGACATTTCATTTAGCAATCTATACTTTGATGAACCATTTTCTTTTGTAAGTCTGAAATGGAGAAAAAAAAAAATAAGTCCTAAAAGGCCTGGTATACCAAATTCCGATAATGTTCTGATAAAAAGAGAACTCCCTCCATCTCTATTTAATTCACCCAACACATTATCTACGCTAAATATCTGAAAAATGAATTTATCATAGTTGGATCGGTGAGTATTTAATCCCGAGCCAATAAAATGATTCTGACTTTGAGAATCAACTGCAATCAAAAAATTTGAAATAACGGCGAAAGTTGTCATGTTATTTGCTTTATAATCGCCTTGGCTCACTGCATTGCTTTGTTGCACCAAATCAATAAACTTATCTCCAACCCCACTTTTATATATTCCAATGACAAGCCCCGAAACTACAAACAACGACAAGGTAAACCTTCGAATATTCTTTGACAGATTTTCCTTAAGTAACATCAATACAGAAAGGATAATACCAAAATAAGCCACCAGTGAGAAGGTAAGTATCATGGCCGCCAGTATTACTATAGCATAATGTTTAGGGATTTCAAATGCCTTTTCTTTTTTCACAAATTTTGCCAGTGAAAGGTAAACTCCTGGAATTAAAATGTATGCAAAGTTAGCGGGTTCTGTCGTCAATCCAATATTTCGGGGAAATATACCAAAAATATTTGGATTAAAGCTAGTACCTCCACCAGAGATGGTTGCTACCCCGGTCAAATAATTCTGAGGTATAATTGATACCCTGAATAAAATGAAAACTGCAATCTGCATTATTGAAAATAATGCAATATAAAAAATTAACTTGAAATATTTTTTAACGAAATCATCTAACGAAAGTCTATAATAGTAAACAAAACTGAATAGTGTAAATGAATATATTACTAGAATGATAAAGTATCTCCAGACTTTCAAATCCGCAAGATTAGAAGTATTTAAAATAAATGTTTGAACTATAATATAAGCATACAGAAACAACAAAAATGAAGTATTTTTATATGTGCAGGAAACTAGTTGTATTATTAATAAAAGAAAAATAAGAATAGTGCTATATTCAAAAGGCAACTCAAAACCCATTAAGTGATAACCAAAACCGTCTAATGCAAATGAAAGCAATAATAACGCAGATTGAACATTATAAATCTTCATGAATACTTATTTGATCCTTTTATAATATACTACAAATTAATTCAGAGCTTGTCATGTAATTATATTTATCAATATAGACCGCCATCATTTTTTTTAAAATAGATATCCTTTCTCCGTTATTATTTAAATACCAATTCAATATCTCTGGTATTTCTCTATAGTTTCTAACTACCGGCAAATTATCTATTCCTTCAAAAACATAATCCATATCTGCAGTCCATTCCATAAGTGGCATAACACCAGAGGATATTGCCTCAGCAATTCTAATATGTAATCCATTTATAAGACCCGCATTCCCGTCAATAGGAACGATTTTTGAATTATTATATAGCTCATTTAGTTTGGCGGAGGGCACATACGGCGAAGGAATAAAACAAGAATTTAACTTAGGGAATAAAGGTAACCATAAATCCCAACTGGTATTGCCATACAAAAAGAAATTACTGTCAGTGAAATAATTCAAAAATAATGCTTTTTTATAACCCCAGGAATTATTATTACTAGTGCCTGCATAAATTGCATCAAAACAATTATCATTATCTGATTTGTTAATTGGATAATATCTTTTTTCTGGCAATGGAAATAAAAAATGATGAATATTTTTTAAACCGGTTTTTTCTAATTGAATTTTCCAATAAGTATCAGGTGATAATATTAAATCAGCGTATTTTAATATTAAAAAATTTGTTTGGCTTGTGTTTGAAAAAAAAGGGCTGTCCCCAAGTATGAATATAATTTTAATTTTTTTTTCTTTTAGCCACCCTAGAATATCTGGAGTTATCATTTCATGATTATATATAATCACAACATCTGGCAAAATTATATTTACCTCATTAACAAACCAGTCATAAATCTTATTGTTAATATGTCTTGCCCATTGGTTACGTATGCCTCGTGTTACTCGAAACATTTGCCCATTCAGGTCAAGTTCCCATTTACTCAAGGCGTTTTTACTATTTAATTTGGTGCATTCTATTCCGGCATATTTAAGAGTTTCTTCTATACTGCTCGAAATTGAGTATCTCTCAGGAATCAATGTTATAGCTCTAGCTTTCATGTCGGGATTTTTAATTTAATAATTATCAGATAAATAAACTTTAATCTTAATATTATGATACTAGGATTTAAGAAGGTGAGAATAAATTTTTTCTACAATGGAACCCCAAATTCAAACTTGCTATAGCAAAAACACGCGAATTTTTAGTACATTTGCTGTGTATTTGTCTCATTAGAAATGAGCTATAATATATCATCCCTGATTTCTTTTGGGCTATCTGTTCCAACTAACAATCCTGTTTTTTCATGTTTAACAATATTCTTAACTGAAGTATAGGGAGTTGTCATAACTGCATTGCCAAAATACATAGTTAAGCCTTAAAATAATACAACATATTGATTGTTAATAATATAGTCTACTGTTTTCCTTTTTAAATCTGCAAGATTTCGTATTTTTATATTGTAAAACTTGCAACTTAAATTTTAGTTAGCCAAGCCAAAAATTAAAAATCAGTCTAGTTTTTTCTTCACTTTAACAGATACTTTGAATCAAAAAACACAATCTTTATATTTAGTTAAACATGGCTGATTGGGTTGTGGATATAAAACATATTCGGAACATATCGGTTGAGAGTGTTGTTGAAAAATGGTCGGAGAATCTTTAATATCAATACTTCTTTGAACAACAGGAGTTTGTTTCTGCTGCAGCATGTAAAGCTTCTGATCTTGTTCATTTTCGTAAACGTATTCGTATGAAAAGATATCCATTTCTGAGGATTAAAAATTATTCAACAATAAAATATGCCATAAATGGATTTGATTGAAATCTTTGTAGCTGAATTGTTTTAGTTCCTACAACTTCTTTTAATGCAATTGTTTCTCCTGGGAAATTATCATGGTTAATTTCATCAAAAGCAACTATACTACCTTTTGTTAGGTGTGGCATAATTGCCTCTAAACATTTCTTGGTAGGCTCATACAAATCGAAATCAAAATATGCAAATGAAATTAGTTTACCATTATTTTTTTTAAGCCAATCGTCGATTGTTTTTGTGGCATCTCCTTTTATCAACTCAAATTTTTGGATGTGATTATAAAGTACAGCTTCTTCTTCATGATATTTCAAAACTTTATCAAGGGTATCTTCATATTTTTCTGATACTCCATAAGACCCTTTAGATATTATATGGTCTTTCCCATCTTTTGAATGTATTGATGGAAAACCTTCAAATGTATCAAAGCCTATTATTTTTCTTGTAAAATTAAAAGGTTCGTATATCGTACGGAATGATTCAAATAATGCCAGATTTTGTCCCCAACGAACGCCAAATTCAATAATTACACCTGGAACATTAATAATTTTCTTATATAGCTCGTGCATGCATAATAATTTTGCTACTTGTTGATGTCTCATAAATAAAGGCAAATTGCCTAAAACATCTACTTCTGGAGAGAAAGGGTAATTTTTAAATAAATTATAAAAATCATCGCGTTTGCTTTTTAAGTTAGTATTTGCTGAAGTGGGTTCTTGTTTCATTATTTTAGGCATTAATTTAAAACTTCAATTTTAGTTTTGGTAATTGTTCTATATTTTATTGTTTGGGGGATTGCTTTGATTTTAAAAGATAATGGATTTGTATTGCAAATAATTATGGATGGATTTCCGCCTCCTCTAGGAATAGTGCAAGATCCCGGATTTATGATATAATGACCATTATTTTCATAAATAAAAGATTTATGGGTATGTCCTAAAGCAAGTATGTCAAAGTTAAATTTATAAAATAACTCCTTTATATTTTCATTGTCCCTGTATATATACTCGTTAAATGGATTTGATGGACTCCCGTGTGCAAGTATAATTCTTAAATTATCAAGTATGATATTTTTTTCTAATGGCACCCCAAACAAAAATGATGTATCCTTTAATTTATATTTTGAACATGTTTCGTATAAATATCCATACCTTTCTTCGTAAGCGTTTGAAGATATCATCGACCTGTTAATATTTGAATATGTTTTTAAAAATTCTGACTCAGAAAGGCTTTTCAAATAATATAGGTCATGGTTTCCAAGTATAAAAGTAAGATTAGATTTTTTAAAAAAACTTAGAACATCTTTCTCTAACGGGATATATCCAAAAATATCTCCAAGAAAAATATAATGATCAAAGGCAGAATCAACTTTTAGATATTCTTCCAAATTTCGGATAGAACCATGTATGTCTGAGAAAAAAAGTATCCGCATTTTACTGTTGACTAAATATAATCTTTAATTTCTGCTCTTGGATGTTCTTGATTTTTATCTAAATAAAACTCCTGAAAAACTCGATAGAATTTTAAGTTGTTTTGTACTTTAGGTTTTGTAAGTTGTTCATCAAAAACAAAATTTCTAATAATCATATCAGGCTCATTAAATCCTGCTATCGCTCTCATAGGAGCAGTTCCTGAAAACCTAGGATTAATTTCAAAAATCTTAGGTTGATTATTTTTATCCATTCGTAATTGAATATTGAGTGGTCCAGTTGAGTTTAAAATTTTTGCAACTTTTTCGCAAAATAAATTTAATTCTGAAGGTTCGCAGATAGTAGCTGAATCCGTATATCCTCCTCCTAATTTTCGTTTCATTACGATGGAGTCAATTACATTAGCATTCTTGTCAGAAATTACGCCAATAGTATATTCATCATTTAAGCTACCTACATATTCCTGAACAACAAAATCAATTTTACGTAATGATAAATATTTTGAGATTAACTTTAACTCTTCTGTATTATGAATAATAAATATATTTTGACTTCCTCTACCGACACGTGGTTTTAATAATACTGGATACTCTAATTTTAACTCATTTTCATTTAATTCACCATCTTTAAAATAATAAGTATATGGTGTTCCTATGGAATGAGAATCTAAAAATTTAAATGTTTCCCATTTATCATTGCAGATGGTAACTGCCTCATAATTGTTTACTATGGGGTATATTCCTTCTTTAACAAAGTCACCATATCTAGCAGCAAGAGCACGAGCCTCCCAAGTTGGGCCAGGAATGATTACTTTATAATTATTTTGTTTGCAAAGTTCTATGAGCTTATCCACAAAACAATCATTTTCAGGTGTATAATTAAACAATGAGTAATTTGCCACTCTGTATAAATGCGCAGATTCCATTGTAAATTCAATCATATTTATATTTTCATATTCCGCAAGACGCAGCGCTTTTATTAAACCTTCCGTTACACCTCCTCCTTTTCCTCCTATTACGACAATTGGTACTTTCTTAATCATAAGATAAAAAATTTTTTAATGAATTAATTTCTTCGTTCCAGCCAATATTGTTTTTGAAGAAATTGGCATAAATGATTTCAGCAATTTTTTTAGGGTCTTCTAAATATTGAGTAAATATTTTTGAATAATCATATCCTTGGAGTGAATGCTTTAATAAGCTTTCTTGGAGCTTATTTTGCATGTCTGTTTTAAGCCCTGCAGGATAAAAAGATGTGGCTTTTACTTTAATATTGCTGTATATGTTGTATTCTATATTTAAAGAAGACGTTAAGTAATCCAAGTATGCTTTTGCTAAACCATACATAAATAAGCCCGGAATGTTTGATTTACTAATGCCAGATGAAATATTCAAAATATAAACATTACTGTTTGTATATGTTTGTACTGCTTGTAAAAACTCCTTGATTACAATTAGATTGCTAGTTATATTTATATTTATGTTTTCTACAATTGAGTTTTCATCAAGATCCTGGATTTTATCAATCGGTTCTATTACAGATAAGTTATTTATGAAATATACATTTTCTGAATAGGTAATCTTATTGAAGAAATCTTTTGTGTTTATTGCAAAATTAACTTCAGAATAGTCGCATCCCCAAATTTGAATTGAACTTTCAAAACTCTCCAATTTCCCAATTCTATTAGTGTCACGAACTAAACAAAATATCTTTGTTTCGTTTTGCTTAATTAATTCCTTAACCATTGCTAATCCTAATCCTCGAGATGTTCCATTAAGAATAAATGTTTTCATATTTTGTTTTGAATGTGCTTTTTAATGGAAGCAACAATATATTCTATTTCTCCAACAGTCACTTTACCAAACATTGGTAAAGTGATTTCATTATCAGCAACATATTCTGTATTTGGTAAATTACACTGTAAATCTTTGTAGATAGAAAAACGATGTGCTGCTGGATAATGAATACTAGTTTGAATTCCATCTTCTTGCAATTTGGCTCTTAACAAATCACGTTTTTCTGCCGTTGAATCTTTTAGAACTATTGGAAAAATATAGTTTGATACAAATGCTGAATGATTCTTAAATGGAATAATTATTTGTTCAATATTTTCCAGACATTCAATATATTTTTCCCTTAACAAAGCTCGTTTATCTAAATCGGATTTTAATTTTTTCAATTGAACAATACCTATTGATGCCCTTATATCATCTAATCTATAGTTATAACCGAACTCTAAAACATCATAAACGGTTGTATGACCTTTTGATCTTTCAAAAGAAAGAGATGTCATACCGTGAGATCGTAAAAGTTTAGCTTTGTTATAATACTCTTCATTATTTGTTACAAGCATTCCTCCTTCACCAGTACTTAAATTTTTGTTTGAGAAAAAACTAAAGCATGAAATATCCCCAAATGTGCCTAATTTTTTCCCTTGATATTCTGAAAGTGGCCCATGGCAAGCATCTTCTATTATTTTAAGGTTATGTTTCTGAGCAATCCCCATAATCTTTTCCATATCGCAAGGAAATCCCCCAAAATGAACCACAATGATCGCTTTTGTTTTTGGAGTAATTGCTTGCTCTATAGCTTCAGGTGAAATATTTATATCCTCATAGCTTTGTATATCGCAAAATACAGGCTTAGCATTCACATATTTTATTGCATTTACTGAAGCTACAAAGGTTAAAGATGGCACAATAACTTCATCATCATCCTTTATGCCGAGCAAACGAAGCGCCAAATGAAGTGAGACAGTGCAATTAGAAACAGTTAAAGCATATTTTGCATCAAGACTTTCTGCAAATAACTTTTCAAATTCATCACACCGAGGTCCTGTTGAAATCCATTTGGAGCGTAAAGTATCTATTACTGCTTTTTCTTCTTCTTCCCCATAATTTAAATCAAATAAAGGTATTTTGTATGACATAATATTATTATTAAATGTTATTATATTTTATTGAATCAGGATTAGAAAGAATACCATTTTTAATAATAGAATAAATTTCTTCTAATCCCATTGGAACTGTCCAGGAGATTTTAAAACCCAAAATATTTGTGATTTTGCTGAAATCAACCCGATAGTCTCTTGGATCTACATTTCTTTGAACATATTTTATTTTTGCATTAGGAATAATTTTAATTATTTCATCTGCAATCATTTTCTTCTGATAGTTTTCATTAGTATCACCAACACCAAAGACATTGTTAGCTACTTTGCTTTCTTCGCTTTCAAGAACAATAACACAAGCGCCTGCTAAGTCGGCCACATGACAATAGGGTCTCCAGAATTGTTCTCCAAAGATAACCAATTCCCTTCCAAGTGCCACTTCTCGCATAAATTCATTGACTGTAAGGTCAAAACGCATTCTGGAGGATAAACCATACACAGTCGCAAATCGTAAAGCAGTAGCAATAAAATCGGATCTTTTTTTGCTTTCTAATATGTATTTTTCAAATTTAACTTTAAGTTCTGCATACAATGAAACTGGTCGTAATGGTGATTCTTCATTTAAAAAATCATGACCTTCCATTTTCCCATAATTACTACAAGTTGATGCAAAAACAAATCGCTTAACAGAAGGTGTGTCCTGACAAATATCGAATAGTAACTTTGAACCCTCCCAATTGGTTGCTAATGCAACATCAGATTGAGCCGCACAAGCAGGGTCTCCAACAATGGCAGCAAGATGAACAACAGCATCAACATCTTTTATCGCATTACGAATGTCGGCTTCTTTTCTGATATCGCCTTTTATAAATTCAAGGTTCTTATGACTATAAACATCAATAAGAGCTTCGCCTCCAAAGTTTAAAACATCAAAAGCCCGAACTGTATAGTTTTTTGCTAAAAGTTGACGTGTTAATACAGAACCAATATATCCGGCAGCTCCGGTTACTAAAATTCGCTTCATAATTATTTATCTTTTAAATGAGTATTATATTCTGTTTGTGCTTTTTCGTAATCATTTATCCTTCCAATGTCTAACCAATATTCTTTTAAGTCATATTTTAGAATGGGTAAATTATTTGCTATCATTTTTTTTATTAAGGTATCCATACCGAAATATTCATTTTCAGGAATAATGGAAAAAATTTCGGGCTTCATCACATAGATACCAGCAAGAATATAAGAAATAATATCCGGTTTCTCTTCAATGTCTGTAACAAAGTCTCTATTAAAAGAAATATTTCCAAAAGCATAAGGAGTAATTTCTTTTTTAATAGAGATAGTTAACATAGAATCGCGATTTATTGCGAAGTCATATAAATCTTTAAAATTAATAGCACTTAATATATCTCCATTCATTACTATAAATGGTTCTGTTAGTTTATCCTTAAGCAATATTAACGGTCCGGCAGTGCCAAGAGGTTTATCTTCTT
>Ga0172379_10001950_pt1 | contig 38478 bp, 30 predicted proteins | sample GrowelOW334metaG_FD_119756 | JGI IMG/M metagenome (GOLD analysis project Ga0172379, IMG submission 119756) | Groundwater microbial communities from an aquifer near a municipal landfill in Southern Ontario, Canada - Groundwater well OW334 metaG | ecosystem: Environmental > Aquatic > Deep... | reverse complement strand
GCCAAGGAATACAAGCAACAGCGAAATTTTTCTCATAGACAAATTTTTAGCGTTAAACAAAATTGAACAGTAATATAGTTAGTAATACAAAAATTGTCCTTTTTCGAACGAATCTACCCAATTGTCAAAATTTTAATTGAACCCGGTAAGAAAAGGCTTCTTAAAGTGCAAAACCCACCATTTAAAGGTATTTCAATCCTCAAACAACAAATGTGTTAAAAATTGTTACACAATGCAAATATATTTAAAGAATTGTATTTTGCAATAGCTGAAAAATAATTCTTTTTGTTGACTTCCAGCCATTTAATATGACAAAAGTCATGAATTTAACCAATTGATATTTTTAGTCGAATCTATGCTGTTGTATATCTGCCAATTAAATTTAAGATTTGGTATGATCAATTTATTATGGAAAAATTTCAAGTGAGACGGGGGAATAATATCGTTTACCCCAGGTGTCGAATTTCAAGGGGTATCGTATGAATATTTAGCATCCATTAAGATATTCATGTATAAATTAGGGGGTTGTAGATAATTTATACATTATTAAAAAGATAAAGCCAATCTCTTTAACAACCACAAAAACTTATAGAAATAACTATATAATTAAGGTTATAGCCCTAAAAACTTTTCATTCCCACTCTTCCACCACTCCGGTGTCCCTTCTCCTTGCTATTTGCCCCATGCCCCATACCCCATGCTACAACATTTCCAGCAACTGCTCCAAATGTGTAATAATCGTTGTAGTTGCCTTGGTCGAGCTACTCTGAGCAACATCTTCTGCAGCGGGCAACTTCTCCGGAAGCGGACAATAATATACCTGGTCCATTCCAAATAGTTTAGCGCCTACAATATCCGCATCCCACGAATCACCAATCATCAGGCTTTTTTTCTTCGGTGCATTCATGGATTTAACGGCATGCTCGAAGATCTTCTTGTGCGGTTTCTGAGCGCCGACCTCTTCGGATATAAACACTTTGTCAAAATATTTTTTCAACCCCGAATGGATAAGCTTATCCACCTGAACCTCCCGAAAACCGTTGGTAATAATGGACATCTTATACCTGTGGTGGAGATAATCCAATACAACTATCGCTCCGGGTACCAATTTCAACTGCTTTGGCATCTCCGTCAGGTAGGCCTCGTTGAGAAGATCCCCCATACCCGGCATGGGCGTTTTGTTTAGCTCAAGCGACTCTTCAAACCTAAGCCCTCTCAATACATTTTTGGTGATTTTGTTGTCGCGGTACAGATCCCATAGCCGTTCGTTCACCGCATAGTAGATCGAAAAATAGGAGCCGTAGTCTCCGATTCTATCCAAAAGGCCCATCTTTTTCAAGGCAAGGTGCAAGGCATCGTACGAATTCGCGTTGAAATCCCAAAGGGTGTTGTCAAGATCAAAGAAGAGATGGGTGTATTGCATGGGGAAGGAATTAAAAATTACAAATTAAAAATTACAGATTACAGATTACGGGTGGTACGATGATATGCTTCCTAAATTATTTATTCCTCATCACCATCCAAATCTTTAATCTTTAATTTGTAATTTTTAATTCCTTCGTCCGGTTTGCCTTCCACAACGATCACGATTTCCCCTTTCACCGTTTTAGACTTGAAATGTGCTAAAACCTCGGCTGCTGTGCCCCTGAAATTCTCTTCAAAAAGTTTGGTGAGCTCGCGTGATACCGAAACTTTCCTTTCGGCCCCAAAATATTCGACGAACTGTTCCAATGCTTTGACCAACCGGTAAGGTGATTCGTAAAAAATCATCGTTCGGGTTTCACAAGCCAATTCCATCAGCTTCTTTTGCCTTCCCTTTTTTGGAGGCAGAAAGCCTTCAAAGCAAAAGCGGTCACTTGGGAATCCTGAGTTGACCAATGCCGGAACAAATGCTGTGGCTCCTGGTAAACATTCAACTTCCACCCCCTTTTCAATACAGGTACGCACCAGTAAAAAACCCGGATCCGAAATGGAAGGAGTACCGGCATCAGAAATTAAGGCGATTGAATCACCCCCAAGAATCTGCGCTGCAATTCGCTCAACAGTTTTGTGCTCGTTAAATTTGTGGTGGGAAACAAGCCTGGTGGCAATCCCGTAATGATGCAAAAGGAAGGAGGAGGTCCGCGTATCCTCTGCCAATATCAGATCGACCTCCTTCAAGATTCTCACCGCCCTGAAGGTCATGTCCTCCAGATTGCCGATTGGTGTTGGAACCAGATACAATTTACTCATGAGTTATTAGATATGAGTTATGAGATATGAGTTATGAGATACTGGTGCAAATCGTGATAATTAATTCTAACAATCAGCAAATTAACAAATCAGCACATCAGCACATCAATTCTAGGAGAACCTCCGTTTCACAAGCAGAACAAATTTTTCCGACGCTTCGCTTTTGGTCCACCTGAAATTTGCCTTCAGGTACTCAACTGCCTCCTGGATACTGGCCAATCGATCCAGTGCAGCAACGGTCTCATCCAGTTGTGCTTTGTCATTGTTAAATAATTCGCGTTGGAAAAGATAACGGTCATTGAGAATCAAACCCTCCTTCAGACTTTTGATCGGCGCAGGCTTAAACCTGGTATACTCCTCAGATTTATGTTCCAGGTGTAGGGCAGAGTTTTCTTCCGGTTCCTGGGAAGCCTGGAAAGGAGGGGGAGAAGGGGTGACAAGGGACCCGGGGGACTCGGTACCAAGGGGGCCAGGGGACTGGGAAACCCGAGGTCCATCTATTTGAATAAGCGCGTCATTTTGTCCTTCAGGGGGCGATTCAGATTCAATTTCAGCAATATTGTACTCTGGAATCGGCATTTGAAATATTATCTCTTCTTCAGCTGCTTTGGCCGGGGTTTCAACTTCCGCTACCTTTTCTTCCTGATGGACGGGACCAGTAATTTGATTTAAAAGCATTTCAAACTCTTTGGCAACAATTTTAGACCTGGAGATGGCCAGCTCGACCTCCTCCTTGGAAAGCTTTTTATCATCTATCATTTCTGTTGCCAATACGTCAAGTAATTCAAGCTCTTCCCTGATTACCCTCAACCATATTTTTTTATCCATAGAAATTGATGTGTAAGTTGGTAAAAATACAAATTTAACCGCACCTTTCCATCCTAAAAAATAATGGAAAGAAGCAGAAAAAAACTATTTTTGAACTATGTTTATCGAGAGTAATTTAAATAACGGGCGGAAGCGGGGCTGGATTGAAGTCATCGTAGGATCAATGTTTTCGGGGAAAACAGAAGAGCTGATCCGCCGTTTGCGCAGAGCCGAAATTGCCAAACAGCGGGTCGAAATATTTAAACCCACCATTGATACCCGGTACTCTTCATCCGATGTAGTCTCCCACGACGAAAATACCATCCGGTCGACGGCCATTGACAACTCCTCCACTATACTATTGCTCTCCGGAAACATAGATGTAATTGGAATCGATGAAGCCCAATTTTTCGACGAAAATCTTGTGGAAGTTTGCAATAAACTGGCAGACATGGGCATAAGGGTAATCGTTGCAGGACTGGACATGGATTTCCGAGGGGTACCTTTTGGCCCGATGCCGGGTTTGATGGCCTGCGCCGAATATGTCACCAAGGTTCACGCTGTTTGCATGCGATGTGGCCACATCGCCCATTTCAGCCATAGACTAACGGATGCAGAAAAGTTGGTTATGCTAGGGGAAAAGGATAGCTATGAACCACTTTGCCGTGAATGTTTTCGGACGATCAATCTCAAACCATGATGGTCTACTCCCTGACCGAAATTGCCGAAATTGTCCATGGTCAGCTGATACAATACGGGGCATCGGCAAATTATCGGGTACGTTATCTCGCCTTTGACAGCCGAACCATCCTGTCAGGAAAGGAGACCCTCTTTTTTGCCATGAAGAATGGTAGAAACGACGGGCACAACTATCTTGCTGATGCACATTCGAAGGAGGTCATCTGCTTCGTCGTATCAACACTTCCTGACAGAAATGTATGCCCGGCCCCGGCTTCGTTTATTGTCGTCGAAAACACCCTGACAGCCTTGCAAACGCTTGCAGCATTCCACCGCAGGCGATTCAATTACCCCGTCATGGCTATCACAGGAAGCAATGGTAAAACGATGGTAAAAGAGTGGCTTTCCGAAATTATTGGAGCCTCACATCGGGTAGTCAGGAGTCCGCGCAGTTACAACTCTCAAATAGGAAACCCCCTTTCTGTCTGGCTGATGGATGAACACTTTGATTTGGCAATTTTTGAAGCCGGCATCTCCAAACCCGGTGAGATGTCAAAGCTTGAGAATATACTTCATCCGGACCATGGCATTTTTACCCATCTGGGGAAGGCCCATCTTGAAAATTTTTCTTCCGGTGAGGAGTTGGTAAGTGAAAAAGTAAAGCTTTTTGTCAACTGTCGGCTCATCGTTTACTGCAAGGATTTTGAACCGGTACATAAAGCTTTGTCTGAAATATCATACGCATCGGATCCACGTTTTTTCAGATGGTCTGCCAGGGAAGAGGCCGAATTACAAATTATTTTGAGGAAAAGTTCCAATCAATCGACCGTTATTGAAGCCTTGTATGGCGGAGAAGTCATCTCCCTGGTTATCCCTTTCACGGATGGGGCACACATCGAAAATGCAATCCACTGCTGGGCTTATCTCCTGGCTACAGGGATGAAGCCGGGTAGTTTCGAGCATCTTTTCCTGCATCTCTCCACACTCTCCATGCGCCTTGAGATCAAGAAGGGAAACAATGGTTGCGCCATTATTGACGACAGCTATAACTCAGACACCGCCTCCCTTATCAATGCACTCGACTTTCTGGTTCAGCAAAAAGATGCCCAAAAGCTCAACAGTACACTGATTCTTTCAGACATACTCCAATCGGGCATTAACCCCGAACTACTCTACCGTGAAGTTGCCGAATACATCCGTTTGCGCAACATCGGTAAAATGATAGGTATAGGAAAGCAGATCACTGTTTTTAACGATGCTTTTCAGGTGAAGGAGAAGCATTTCTTCCCTGACACGGAGGAGTTTCTACTTCACTTTCACGAATCCGATTTCAGGGATGAGGTGATTCTTTTAAAAGGGGCAAGAAGTTTCAGGTTCGACAGGATCTCAACACTTTTACAGGAGAAAAGGCACCAAACCGTCATGGAGATCAACCTGAGTGCAATGGTGCACAACCTCAACCACTACCGTTCCCAACTCATGCCTGATACCAAACTTATGGCCATGGTAAAGGCCTTCTCCTATGGAACCGGCTCTGTGGAGGTGGCCAGGATCCTTCAGTTTCACAGGGTCGACTACCTGGCGGTGGCCATTGCAGACGAAGGAATTGAGTTACGAAACGCCGGGATTGAACTGCCCATCGTGGTAATGAACCCCGAAGAACACAGTTTTGGGTCAATGATCGAAAACAGGCTTGAACCGAATATTTACCGCTTTACACTTTTGCATAGTTTCGATGAAGCCCTGAAAAAAAGTGCAGTAAACAATTTCCCTATCCACATTAAGATCGATACAGGCATGAAGAGGCTTGGATTCGATTCCCAGTCGGAGATTGAAAACCTGGTCTCCTACATAAAAAAAAGGGATACGCTATACGTCAGGTCTGTTTTCACCCATCTCGCTGTAAGTGAAGATGCGGCCAACGACAACTTTACACATCGGCAGTTTGAACAGTTTCGTCAGCTAAGCCAAATAATAACCAAAGAATTTGATTACGGTATACTACTGCATGTGCTCAACTCGGCAGGGATCGAGCGTTTCCCGGAAATGCAACTTAACATGGTCAGACTGGGAATTGGATTGTACGGATCGAGCCCAAACCGGTCGTCTCAGTTAAAGAATGTGGCAACACTGAAATCCACCATTTCTCAAATCAAGACAGTAATGCCCGGAGAGAGTGTTGGCTATGGCCGAAGTTTTGTGGCCGCACGCCTTACCAGGATTGCCATCATCCCAATTGGGTATGCCGATGGTTACAGCAGAAGATTGGGCAATGGCATAGGAAGCATCCTTATTAACGGTATTCCTGCCCCAATTGCCGGTACTGTTTGCATGGACATGTGTATGGCAGATGTCACAGACATCGCCTGCCAGGAGGACGACACCGTCATTCTGTTTGGCGAAGGGCAACCGGTCGGGAAAATTGCAGAGTGGATGGAAACGATTCCTTATGAAGTGCTGACGACTGTGGGACAGAGGGTGAAGAGGGTATATTTTGAAGAATAAGGAGGAAAGAAATAAGGATAAAGGATAAAGTCAAAAGGATAAAGTGGTATTCGAGCCGATTCGAAGTTTGTCTCACCTAACAATTAAGAAAAGACGCTGCAAATCAACATCGCAGCGTCTTTTACTTTATCCTTTTGACTTTATCCTTTATCCTTTATCCTTATTTGATCCTTTATCCTTGTTTGCTGATTTTCTCCAGCTTGGAGAGATCTGTAATCTTAATCTTCCGGCCATCCATGGCAATGATTTTCTCTCCTGCAAAGGTCGAAAGCGTACGAATGGCATTGGATGCGGTCATGTTGGAGAGACTTGCGAGATCTTCACGGGAGAGGTATACTTTCAGAGTCTGTCCGTCATTTTCGAATCCATATTTCTCTTTTAAAAACAGAATTGATTCGGACAGCCTTCCACGGATGTGCTTTTGGGTAAGACTTACTGTCCTGTGGTTGGAATGGCCCAGTTCCAAAGCAAGGTCCTTTAGCAATGCCAGTGAAAAGTCACAGTTCTTCAACAGAACCCCATACAAAATATCAGGTACAATTGTCACAATCTCTGAATCTTCTATAGCAATGGCAGTCCCATTGTGTGGTTCTCCGGCAAGAAGGGACCTGTAACTTATCAGCCCATTTTCAGTAAACATCCTGATAATCTGCTCCCTGCCACTTATCCCCTCTTTGATCATTTTTACCTTTCCTTCTTTGAGGTATTGCATGCCAACAGGGGCATCACCTTCCATGAAGATATAATCATTTTTCCGGTAGCGGGTGGTGGACGAATTTGCCTTCAGGACTGACATCTCATCAGGTGTCAGTAAATTAAATATGCAGTTCTCCCCTTTGAATGGACTTTCAAAACCAAAATTGTCGGACATTGCTGAGAAAAATGTTGTAAAACATCTCAAAAATATAAATTAATCCTCCAAAATCAAAATAACCATGGATTACAGCGGGTACCTGGCTACAATCGGCATTTTCCTGCCAAATCCGAAGGCTTTTGAAGAGACCCTCAGGGTGGGCGGCGCCTGAAAGCGTTTGTATTCGTTTCTGTTGACCATCTGCACCACTTTTCTGACAACAACTTCGTCGTATCCTGAAGCTATAATTTCGTCAACACTTCTGGCCTGGTCGATATATTGATAGAGAATGGCATCCAGCAGGTCATAATCCGGCAGGGAATCCGAGTCCTTCTGATCCGGACGCAGCTCGGCAGAGGGTGGTTTCAGTAGTGTATTAAAGGGAATGATCTCCTCCTCCCTGTTGATATAATTGGAGAGTTGGTAGACCTCTGTTTTATATAAATCGCCCAACACGGATAAGCCCCCATTCATATCCCCGTACAGAGTGCCATAACCTACAGCAGCCTCGCTTTTGTTGGAGGTATTGAGAAGGATATTGCCAAATTTATTGGAGAAGGCCATCAGTAAGGTACCCCGTACCCGGGCCTGAATGTTCTCCTCTGTGAGGTCATTGGGCAAACCTTTGAATGTAGAAGCAAGCGTTTCGTCAAATGCGGCCGCAATAGCATGAATGGGAAGTGTTTCGTAGGAAACCCCAAGCCGTTCGGCCAGGGCAACAGCATCATTCACTGAGTGATCAGATGAGTATTGCGAAGGCATAAGCAGAACATTGACATTCCCTGCCCCCAGGGCCCTGACCGCAAGGACCAGGGTCAAGGCAGAATCTATTCCTCCGGATAATCCAAGGGTGGCCTTGCTGAATCCTGATTTTCTAAAATAATCGGTTATCCCCAGAACAAGCGCCTGATAAATTTTTTCAGAAGTTTCCGTTTGAGGTTGCAGTTGGTTTGTCTCCCCGTCAAGGGTGTCAATGATGGCAAAATCCTCAACGAAATAGGCCAGTTCTTTAACCACTTTACCTTGTTGATCAACCATAAATGATCCCCCGTCGAAAATCAGCTCTGTCTGTGCGCCTACCTGATTTACGTAAATAATTGGCACATTGTATTTCACGGCATTTTCGATCAGGATATCTTTCCTTAATCTTTCCTGATGGTACGAGAAGGGTGAGGCCGAGAGATTGACAACCAAATCAGGATTTTGCCTGCAATTTTCCTCCATTGGCGAGGTGGCATAAAGATTTTCCCTGGCAAAAGCGTTCATCACCTTCTGGTTGAACCATAGGTCTTCGCAGATCGTTACGGCAATCTTATTGCCATTCAATTCTATGAGGTTAAATTCTTTGTTTGATTCAAAATGACGGTATTCGTCGAACACATCATACGTGGGCAGTAAAGTTTTGCTGTGAATGCTTTTAATGGCCCCGTCTTTCAAAAAGAAGGCAGAATTGAAGAGCATCTTCCCCTTAGGACTAGGGTTGAAACTGGGTCCGCCCACAAGGGCAGCAATCCCGTTGCAGCAAGAAGCAATCTTCTCGATGGCAGTGAGCGATTCCTGAATAAACTCCAATCTTTCCAGAAGATCGTTGGGATAATAACCGCAGACAGATAGTTCTGAGAAGACGACCAAATGGGCGCCTTGCCCTTTTGCCTTTCCGATGGCAGCAATGATCCGGGAACTGTTTTCGGGGAAATTTCCCACATGGTAATTCAATTGGGCAAGGGCGATCCTCATGCGTCTATCTTACTTAGGTAAAACTAAATCAACTTTTTAAAGTGGATTGCAATTTTTTACAACTGTAACGACAAAAATAGATAAATTCACACCCGCAAACAATGAATTTCAGTTGCTTTTTTGAATTCAGGTTTGTTTCCCGACAATGCTAAAGTAAGTTGGTATGACCCACTACAATAATTTCATTTATTTATTGATAACGTTAATTACGCTGACAGCTTGTCAACGTAATCCGCTAAAAATAGATGTATCCAATATCCATCTGAAGGTTGAAATTGGCCGGCTGGACCAGGATCTGTTCAAAGTGACACCTGAAAATGCAAACCGCATAATCCCTGCGCTGCAAGAGAAGTACGGTTCCTTTTTCAACCTCTACAACAAGGAGATCCTGGCCATTGGGGAATCGCGTGACTCACTCTTTTCAGGTTACCTATTGACTTTTATTACCGACTCGTCCATAACAGCAGCCAGGTCCAAATCTGATTCTGTATTTAAGGATTTTCATCCTTATGCCAGACAAATAGAACTGGCATTTAGACATTTCGCCTATTATTATCCAACTATACAACTGCCAAGGGTTTATACCTATCTTTCAGGATTTAATCAATCGATCGTCACTTTTCCAAATGTGCTGGGTATCAGTCTCGACAATTATCTTGGTTACAAATGCCGTTTTTACACCCGACTAGGAATCCCGGCTTACAAAAGGCACAACATGGAGCCTGGCAAACTGGCATATGACGCACTTTACGGATTGGTGTCCCAACAATTTGAGTACAAAGGGAACACGGAGAATTTAATTTCAGGAATGATTCATCAGGGAAAACTGCTCTATTTTTTGGATGCCTTGTTCCCAGACGGACCTGACTCCCTGAAAATCGGGTACAGCAATGAACAGCTGGATTGGTGCAAAAATCATGAAACAGAGATGTGGGGCTATCTGGTCGAAAGGAAAATGCTTTTCTCCGGCGACCGGATGGAGTCGGTCCGGTTCATCAATCCGGCACCCTTCACAACACCCTTTGGTCAAAAATCACCGGGAAGGACCGGGATCTGGCTGGGATGGCAAGTTGTGAAAAGCTACATGAAAAATAATCCTAAAATAACGCTTCAGGGATTGATGAATGAGAATGATTACCACAAGATTCTCAATGAGTCAGGATATTCCCCGGACTAAATCCTGCCATGAAATATATTACAGCGGACGAATTTTGATGTTGCGGTACCAAACATCGTTACCATGATCCTGAAGGGCGATGACCCCCTCCTTGGCAACCTTGGCCCAATCCGGATTGTAAGAAGGAAATTTGGAGTTCGTCACCATATCGTTCCATTCGGGTGTCCAAAGATGGTACTCCACGATGGTCGCCCCATTTTGTTTGTGGACAACAGTACCCTGATAACAGATGATCTCAGCACTGTTCCATTCGCCGAAAGGCTTGGTGTTTTGCGGTTTGGCCGGAATCAGATCGTAGAGTGAACCGGCCATACGGTTTCCCTCCTTCCCCAGAATGGCATCCGGGTGGTTGTCGTTATCCAAAACCTGGAATTCAGGAGCAGTTCTCCATATCTCCTTTCCGTTCTCCTGTCCAAGGTAGAATATGCCTGAATTGCCACCTTTAGAGATCTTCCACTCAATCTTTAGATCGAAATTTGAAAATTTCCTTCCGGCATACAGGATATCCCCACCATTTGCGGCGCCTGCTTCCCCCATGCCAGAACCAATACATTTAAGGGTTCCATCTTCAACGTTCCAACCAGCGGGGAAATCAGCCTTATTGACACCTCTCCAGCCGGTCCCTGTTTTACCGTCAAACAGCAACAGCCAACCTTGAGCCGCCTCAGCCGCAGAAAGTGTGTTCGTTTGCTGAATGGATGCACTTTTATTATTTTCATCGCCCTTTGCGCTTTCTGCACTTTTTTTTGGTTGAATGTTGCAGCTGACAGCTATTAAAGCAGCGGAGCATAAAATCAACAGGTTTCTCATCTTAATTTAAATTTTGAAGTTTATACTTACTTAGATTCTATTTTTTCATACCAATTGTCTAACGGAAAATTCACTCACCCGGGCAGCTTCCTTTTCAGTTTAACCTAAGAAATCCGGAGTGGCTGTTTCCTTGTGCTAAATTACAAATTAAATGAAAACCCAATAAAATTTTTGGGAATAATCGCCGGGACAAACTAATCGTTGTAACTTTGACCACTCAACAGACGTATTGAAAAATACCGGAAAATTTATTTTCTATGATAAAAAGAATCGGCATTTTAACAGCAGGAGGTGATTGTCCCGGCTTGAATGCAGCCATTCGCGGAGTTGGTAAAACAGCCATTCTGAATCACGGGATGGAAGTTATCGGATTTACAGCCGGTTTCAGCGGTTTGATCTGGAAAGAATATATTGTACTGGATGAATCTAAGCTATCCGGAATTCTGACTGTAGGAGGCACGATCCTGGGTACCTCTCGTGAAAAGCCCTTTAAAATGGAGAAGGGTGAGGAGACCAACGAAAAACCTGCCCTTATTAAGAAAAATTACAAGGATCTTGAACTCGATTGTGTAGTGTGCATTGGGGGAAACGGCACCATGAAGACCGCGGCCCAACTACAAAAAATAGGAATAAATGTGGTTGGGATCCCCAAAACCATCGACAACGATGTGTATGGAACCGAGATAACTTTTGGCTTTGATTCGGCTGTGACCATCGCAACCGAAGCCATCGACAGGCTGCATACGACAGCAAACTCGCACCAGCGTGCAATGGTCATTGAGGTGATGGGGCACGATGCCGGCTGGATTGCACTCTACGCAGGTTTGGCAGGAGGCGGGGACATCATCCTTATTCCTGAAATCCGATTTAGTATCGATAGTGTCTGCAAGGCCATTGAAAACAGGTTTTCCAAGAAAAAACCCTACTCCATTGTCGTCATCGCGGAAGGGATCGAACATCCATCGCACATGTCAGCATCGGCCTTTATAGCTGAAAGGATTCAGTCACTGACAGGCATAGAAACCCGGGATACCAGATTGGGATACATTCAGCGGGGAGGAAGTCCATCGGCGATGGACCGTATATTAGCTACCCGTTATGGAGCCTATGCTGCCGAGTTAATTGCCAAAGGGGATTATGGGCAGATGGTTTGTGTTCGCAACGGAAAGATCGGATCCATTCCTCTTGATAAAGTAGGAGGTAAGTTGAGCCTGGTTGATCCCAATGACCAAATGATCGAAAAAGCAAGAAAAATGGGCGTGTATTTTGGAGATGAATAATTTGGGTGTTTAGATATTTTTGGAACCATCATTTTTTTAGTTTTGTATCCTGCAATCGAAGTATACTTTTAGCACATAAAGATTGTATGCAATAAAATTCATACAGATAATTAATTAATGTTTATACCGATGAGATATTCAGTTCAATTGTTAACAGCTGCCCTTTTACTCTTGGTAGGGCTGAATGCAGGTGCCCAGACCACTGCTGATATGGTTTTTGAAAGTCTGGACCATGACTTTGGAAAAATAAAAGAAGATGCCGGATCTGCCAACTTTAACTTCAATTTCAAAAACAATGGAAAAGTTCCATTGGTGATCTCTACGGTGAGTGCATCGTGCGGATGTACCACTCCCGAATGGAGCAAGGAGCCAATCCTTCCGGGTAAGACTGGCTTCATCAAGGTTTCTTACAACCCTATGGGCCGCCCGGGAAGTTTTAACAAGACGATCACAGTCATGGCCAATATTCCAAATGGCGCAATTGTGTTGAAAATTGCTGGCGATGTACTCCCCAAGTCTCTCAGCATCAACGAACAATATCCAATTGACCTAGGTAAAATCAGACTATTGAACAACAACCTGTCCTTTGTACGGATTAAAAATAATGAGAAAAAGACAGACTCACTCAAATTTATCAACACATCTGGGGCAAAAGTAACCATAGGGCTTAAAGGAGTGTTGGCCCATTTGACGGTTAAAATCAATCCTGCGGTTGTTGAGCCAAACGGCATAGGCTACATCGTGGTAACTTTTGACGGTTCTAAAGTAGGCGAACTTGGATTTCAGATGGCAAGGGTCTATCTTACATACAATGGGGAGGAGAATTACAACTACGGCATTAATGTAACAGCAACCGTTGAAGAAGATTTCTCAAAGATGACACAGAAGGAGATCCAGAATGCGCCCATCATCGATTTTAATGAAAGGGTTTATGATTTTGGTGAGATCAAGGAGGGGAAAAAAGTTGAATATACCTTCAAGATAATAAACAAAGGGAAAAGCGACCTTCAAATACGCAGCGTGAAAGCTTCCTGTGGTTGCACTGCAGCCAATCCTACTTCCAATGTTATTAAATCCGGCAAAGATACAGACCTGAAAGTGGTTTTTGACTCGACCGGCAAACTTGGATTGCAAAGCAAGACCATCACCATCATTTCGAATGACCCGAACCAATCTACCTCTATTTTGAGGATTTCAGGTAATGTTTCCAAGGCTCAATAGTGTTGGCGTAAAGATATTAAGAGACAAGGCATGCCTTGTCTCTACTGTTTTATCAACAATTTAAGGTTAGATGGCTGAATCCCGAAAAGTTAATCATCCCGAAAACGACCCCGAATATGTGGGACTCAATGTCAACAAAGGGATTGAACAGCCGGAGGCTGTGAATGCGGATTCTGTCTATCGCTTTCTGAAAAAAAACAAAAAAACCGAGCTAACTGTCGAAGAGTATTGTGAAGGAATCCTGCAAGGAAACCGTACCATATTGAGCAGGGCCATAACCTTGATTGAAAGCAATAATCCGAACCATCACCATATTGCCCAGGAAATTATTGGCCGTTGTCTCCCATTCTCCGGAAAATCCCTGCGCATTGGCATTACAGGCGTTCCAGGTGCCGGCAAAAGCACGTTCATCGAATCTTTCGGAAGCTATCTCACCTCTCTCGGGAAGAAGCTTGCCGTGTTGGCAATCGACCCAAGCTCCGAACGATCAAAAGGTTCCATTTTAGGCGATAAAACACGAATGGAAGAACTTTCTTCGGATCCAAATGCCTATATCCGGCCAAGTCCCTCCTCCGGATCGCTGGGAGGAGTAGCAAGAAAAACCCGTGAAACCATCCTTTTGTGCGAAGCCGCAGGCTTTGACACACTTCTGATAGAGACAGTTGGTGTTGGACAGTCTGAAACTGCCGTCCATTCAATGGTTGACTTTTTTCTTTTGCTCCAAATTGCCGGAGCCGGCGATGAGTTGCAGGGTATCAAAAGAGGTATTATGGAGATGGCCGATGCGGTTGTAATCAACAAAGCCGACGGAGATAACATTCACCGGGCAAAAACTGCCGCCGCTCAATACCGCAACGCGTTACATCTTTTCCCGCCGTCGCCTTCGGGCTGGATGCCTCAGGTGATGACCTGCTCTTCCTTGCAAAAGACTGAGATGAACGAAATTGCCGAGTGTATCAATAAATATTTTGAGTTGGTTAATGAGAATGGCTACTTTAAGGAACGTCGCTCAAGTCAGGCCAGGTTCTGGATGTTCGAAACCATTGATGCATATCTGAAAAACAGCTTCTATCAAAATGACCTTGTACGGTTTAACCTTGAAAAGTTGGAACAAGTTGTTGCTGAGGAAAAAGTGAGCCCTTTCGTTGCTGCACAAGACCTACTCGAAAAATATTTTAATGCCATTGGCAACCGTTAAAGCTTCTTTCCTGAAAATCTTTTCTAATTTTAGCCTTTTAAATAAACCCGGGTTGTTGCCCAACCCTTAAACAAGATATCCGGATGATTAAAAAATTGCTGTTTTTTGGATTGATAACCATGAGTATCCTATCTTGCGCCAAGCCAGATAAATTTGTGATAAAAGGTGAAATAAAAGGAAGAGAGAGCGGTAAAATTCAGTTGATGAAATTTGCCGATGGAGGATGGATTGCGGAAGACTCAACGACGATCAATAAGGGCAAATTCCTGCTCACAGGGAAGGCCGATCTGCCAGAACTGCGGTTCGTTACCTTGGTTCCCCAGCAAATGGTGGCCCAATTTTTTGCAGAAAATGGGACCATTACCCTTCAGGCATATAATGACAGTCTCACTAAAACTGTCGTATCTGGATCAAAATCAAATGATGAATTCAAGGTTTACCAGACTGAATTGATGAGCCTTTCAAAAGAGTCACAAGGTATGCAGCAGCGATTTTTGTCGGCGCAGCAGTCCGGTGACCAGGATGGGATGAAAAAAGCCCGGATAGACTATGAAGCAATGGTCCAGAATCTATCCGTATATGCCAAAAATTTCATTCGTGAGCACAAAGCTTCGACTGTTTCTCCTCTTATTGCCATGATGCAATTTGGTGAGACTGCCTCCGCAGCTGATATTGATACGCTTATTAAATTTTTGGACCCTTCAGTTCAGTCTTCAATTTATGTCGCCGAACTGAAAAAGATAGCAGATAAGAAACGGGCTACGGACATGGGGTCCATGGCACCGGATTTTACATTGCCTACACCGGATGGCGGTACCTTTACCCTCTCTTCAACCAGGGGCAAATATGTCATGATCGATTTTTGGGCAGCATGGTGCCAGCCTTGCCGTCATGAGAATCCTAATGTTGTGGCGCTTTACGCAAAATACAAGGACAAAGGATTCGATGTAGTGGGTGTTTCGCTCGACAGAGAGAAAGATGCTTGGGTAAAAGCCATTGCCGACGACCAATTGGTTTGGCATCAGGTATCCGAACTGAAATTCTGGCAGAGCCTTATTGCCCAGAAATATGGTGTTACTGCTATTCCTTGTACCTTCCTGCTCGACAAAGAGGGCAAAATTATTGCCAAAAACCTTCGGGGAGATGATTTGGCCAATAAATTGGCGGAGCTGATCGGGAAATAAATTATCAACCAACGCAACCATTTCAATCCCATCCTACGTCTTAACATTGGTCACTGATACTGAAAATAAATTTAAACCGCTCTTTCTGTGGTTTTTATTTTCGTTGTTTAACAACTTTTGAAGACATTTGCGAGGGTAGATTGTATCATTAGTACTTCATTCCAAACCTTTTATCAGTTTGTTAAAAGTGACCCATCTAGAAGAGACCATATACAAATGTTGGGAAGGGAACAACAAAGCCCAGTCTGAGCTTTACCGCCTTTTCTCCCGAAAAATGTACGGGGTCTGTTTGAGATATTCAAGGGATTCGTCCGATGCGGAAGATATTTTGCAGGAGGGTTTTGTCAGGGTTTTTACTAAGATCAAACAGTTCGAATTCAAAGGTTCTTTTGAAGGATGGATGAGACGGATCATGGTCAATACGGCGCTTGAAAAGTTCAGGAAACATGACCGGCTCTATCCAGTTGAGGAGATGAGTGTCTACGAATCAACGGAATGGGTTGATGAAACAATCTCTTCAATCACAGCAGACGAACTGATCAGGATGATTCAGGAATTGCCGCCGCGGTACAGAATGGTATTTAACCTTTACGCCATAGAGGGCTATTCACATCTGGAAATCGGGGCAATGATGAACATTTCGGAAGGCACTTCCAAATCAAACTTGTCAAGGGCAAGGATGATTTTACAAAAAAAAGTTACGGATAATTTTGGCGCAGAAAAAAGAATAGAAGTAAAAGCAATATGACGGTGGAAAGACATCCTATAGATCAACTCTTTAAAGACAAACTGGGGAATTTCGAGAAGAATCCTCCAGTTGGTCTTATGGGTCAGATCGATCAACAGATTGCTTTCCGCGGTAGGGTCAGACGAATGAACCAGGTCAAAGCAGTCGTTGGCATTGCCGCTGCGATGGTTCTCATTGTCATGGCCGGATGGTTTACCCTCGATCAAAACCAATTCTCCGAAAACAAAATCCCTGCTCAAAATCATCAGGAGCAATCCCCGATTCAGTCAAGTCAACTTAAGAAGGCGGTAATCAGTTCTAATCCCGACAAACAACTCCTGGCTAGTCAACAACAACCGGGTACGGATAGGACATCGAACAGTGCTGGTAAATCCAATTCTAGCGCGACCAAAAGGCATAGCAAAACATCATCTTCAAAAGAGAAAGAACTTTTAACCTCAGTTTCCTCTAAGAAAGAAACTGAAAACAGTCAACCACAGGCAAATACAACCAAAGAGGAGAAAAAAACCAACTCTGGTGCTGGTACAAATCAGAAAAAGGCAAATCCGATCTATTTTGCAGACTCGTTTAATCCAAATCCGGTTACCAAAAATCCTGCAAAAGGAAGCTGGATAATAAAAGCGGAGGTCTCCCCTATGTTTGCACCGCAATTTTCAGGTAGAAGTTCAGGTACTAAATCAATGAGTACCGTTAGTGGCGGAATGATGGCAACATACCAGCTCAACAAAAAAGTCAGCATTAGTACCGGCATTCGTTATTCAGAGATGAAACAGGGGACCCATACCGACTATACACTGAGCGCTAAGTCAGGTATCACCTACCTGGAGCCTGTTGAGAAGAGTGCAAATATTTCCAGGGATGTCTCCCTGTACCTGCCTTCAGTTTCAAGTATCGTATATTCCAATGGCATGCTGCCTGCTGCGACCACAGTATTCGCATCCGATATTTCACAGGACTTTAAATATCTCGAGATCCCGGTCCAGGCCACTTACAAGCTGGTAGACAGTAAGGTTTCGGTAGGGTTAACCGGCGGTTTCAGTACGAATATCCTTATAGGAAACTACGCATCGATTACTGAAAATGGCCTTAAATTATCCAAGGGGAATACAGACAATATGAGAGATGTGATCTATTCAGGATCCGCGGGAATTGAGTTTGGCTATGGCCTGGCCAAGAACCTGATGCTGACGGTTGAGCCCAGATTAAAACAGTACATGCATTCGGTAAGCAGCAACGAAATGATCAATTTCAAGCCGCTGCAAATGGGTATCTTTACCGGTTTGACTTTCTCCTTCGAATAACCACGGTTTTGCTCTCAGAAATCGCAGGACGGTTAGGAGGCTTGGGACACTCAAATACTTATCACATTTTACTATTCCCAATTTCAGTCTATCTCATCTTACTAGTCGCCCAAGCCACTTTTGTTCTGTCCTTCTGTCCCTCCGTTATCTTTCCGTCTCTCCGTCATTCAGTCTCCCCCTCGTCATTTCTCCGACTTTCTTTCCTTCAACCCATTGTCGCCTTCACCTTAAAAAAGTATCTTCGCAGATTAATCCAATTGTTAACTCCGAAAGTACAGAAAGATGGATAAGAATAGTTTTACCCTAACTAAATTTACATTAATATTTTCATTAATAGCCATTTGCGTTATTTCATGTGGATTGTTCATCAACTCTGCCCAGGAAGTAAAACCGCAGGAGGCAGTGACAAAAACCTATAGTTCCCCTGTAGAAATCCCTGTCACAATCACTTTTGCCGGAGAGACCATTCCCCTGACAAATTTTGATGTTCATGAGGCGCTGGACAGGGAACTTTTGGCCAACAGCTATTTCCAGTCGCAGACGATCCTTTATCTGAAAAAGTCCAAACGCTATTTCTATCTGATTGAACCCATCCTCAAGAAAAATAACATTCCTGACGATTTCAAATATCTCTCATTGGCCGAGAGTGGCTTTCAGGAGAAGGTTGTTTCGCCTGCCGGAGCTGCGGGATTGTGGCAGCTCATGAAAAAGGCCGCCCTTGAAAATGGTCTGGAAGTCAGCAATGAAGTAGACGAACGGTACAACATTGAAAAATCTACGGAAGCGGCCTGCCGCTACCTGAACCGCTCCTTCCATCAATACGGCAATTGGGTAAATGTCGCAGCCTCATACAACGCCGGGATCAACGGGATCAAACGGCAAACAGAACTGCAGGACAGCAGGAATTATTTCGATCTGCAGCTAAACGAGGAAACAGCCAGATATGTTTATAGAATACTTGCTTTGAAGCTGATACTGGAAAACCCGGAAAAATATGGTTTTAAAGTTACGGAGGAAGAGAAATATCCTGTCCTTTCCTGGAATATTGTCGCATTGTCAGGAAGTGTAACAAACCTTGCCGATTATGCCCACAAACAAGGTATCAACTACAAAATTTTGAAATATTTCAATCCCTGGTTGCGACAGTCTTATCTCAGAAACCCATCCAGGAAGAGCTATTCGATCAAAATCCCTAAACCGGGCACCCGCAACTTTGGATTATAACAGCTGAAAGATCACTACATGAACGGCGAAGAGAAAATTGTAGTAAGGGGAGCCCGTGAGCACAACCTGAAAAATATTACTGTCGAAATCCCGCGCAACAAGCTAACCGTAATCACCGGATTGAGTGGCAGCGGGAAATCTTCACTTGCCTTTGACACCATTTATGCCGAAGGACAGAGGAGGTACATAGAGACCTTCTCGGCCTATGCCAGAAGCTTCCTTGGCAATATGGAACGGCCTGATGTGGACGAAATCACCGGATTGAGTCCTGTCATCTCCATAGAGCAAAAGACGACCAACAAAAACCCAAGGTCGACAGTGGGAACGGTTACAGAGATCTACGACTTTCTCCGTCTGCTTTTTGCCCGTGCAGGAGAAGCCTTCTCCTACAACACCGGCGAAAAGATGGTGAAATATAGCGATGATCAGATCATCGACCTTATTCTTGAAAATTACGGCAACAAACGCACCATCCTGCTGGCTCCCATTGTAAAAGGGCGCAAAGGGCACTACCGTGAACTCTTCGAGCAGATTCGCAGGCGCGGATTTCTGCATGCACGGGTAGATGGTGAGATTGTGGAGCTGACGCACGGTTACAAAGTAGACAGGTACAAGAGTCACCACATCGAAATGGTGATTGACAAACTGGTAGTAGAGGAAAAAGACCGGAAACGCCTCCGCGAATCCCTCGACCGGGCCATGAAACATGGCGAAGGCATTGTGATGATCCTGGACCCCGATGCCGGTTCGGTGCGCTATTTTTCCCGTCACCTGATGTGCCCCACAACCGGCATCTCTTACAACGATCCGGCGCCGCACAGTTTCTCTTTCAACTCGCCCCAGGGCGCCTGCCAAAAATGCAATGGACTGGGTGAAATCAACGAGATCGATTTTGCCAGGATCATCCCCGATCCCTCGCTATCCATCATTCAGGGAGGTATCGCACCGTTGGGACCCTACAAAAATACCCTTATCTTCTGGCAGCTTGAAGCGTTGGCGGAGAAATACCACTTCACCCTGAAGACACCGGTCGGGGAGATCGATGAGGAGACGCTGAATGCTATCCTTCATGGAACCGGGGAAAGGATACAGTTGAAAAACTCACCGCTTGGGAGCTCCATCGATTATACAATGACCTACGAAGGGATTGTCAAATATGTAGTGAACGAAAAGAGCGATAATCTCTCCAAAAGCGCGCGGAAATGGGCCGATCAGTTTCACAAAACCTGCAAATGCCCTGATTGCAACGGTCAGAGGTTACAAAAGGAACCGCTTCACTTCAAAATCGACGGAAAAAATATCGCTGAACTTGCCATGATGGATATTAGTGAATTATCTGCCTTCTTTACCGGTATTGGCGAGCGGATGAGCAAGCGGCAACTTCAGATTGCCTCTGAAGTGAACAAAGAGATCGTTACCCGACTCAGTTTTTTGCTTGATGTCGGATTGAACTATCTCTCCCTTGACCGCCCCTCGGCAACCCTTTCAGGCGGAGAATCGCAACGAATCCGACTGGCTACCCAGATCGGCTCGCAACTCGTCAATGTGCTTTATATTCTGGATGAGCCCAGCATCGGGCTTCACCACCGCGACAACCTGCGGCTCATCAGGTCACTGCAGCAACTGCGCGACACCGGCAACTCGGTCATCGTGGTGGAACACGACCGCGACATGATGTTGCAGGCCGACTACCTGATCGACATGGGGCCTCATGCTGGCCGCTTCGGCGGAGAGATCGTTGCAGATGGGACCCCAACTGAAGTATTAAAGATTGACACACTCACTTCAAAATACCTGACAGGGAAGAAAGAGATCAAGGTTCCCAAAGTCCGCCGGGCGGGAAATGGTAAAACATTGTCACTCAAAGGAGCATCCGGCAACAACCTGAAGTCAATCGATGTCGATTTCCCGTTGGGAAAATTTATCTGTGTGACAGGCGTATCCGGAAGCGGAAAATCGACTTTGATCAACGAAACGCTGCTTCCCATTCTGAGTCAGCATTTTTACAAATCGCTTGATGATCCGTTGGCATACCAGTCTGTCTTCGGGATAGAGCATCTGGACAAAGTGGTTCAGGTGGATCAATCTCCCATCGGTCGGACTCCCCGGTCGAATCCTGTGACTTACTGTGGGGTCTTCACCGAAATCAGGACGCTTTTCACACTGCTGCCTGAAGCCAAAATCAGAGGCTACAAACCAGGGCGTTTCTCATTTAATGTGAAAGGTGGACGCTGCGAGGCCTGTGAAGGGGCCGGACTGAAAACCATCGAGATGAATTTCCTGCCCGATGTCTATGTACATTGCGACAAATGCAACGGCAGGCGTTACAACCGCGAGACCCTCGAGATCAGGTTCAAGGGCAAATCAATCAGCGATGTGTTGGATATGACTATCCAGCAAGGAGTTACCTTTTTCGAAAACATTCCTGCAATCTCGCACAAATTGCGAACCATCGATGAGGTTGGCCTTGGCTACATCACCCTTGGCCAGGCTTCAACTACATTGTCAGGAGGTGAAGCCCAGCGCGTAAAACTTGCCACCGAACTAAGCAAAAGGGATACTGGCCGAACCCTGTACATCCTCGACGAACCAACTACCGGACTGCATTTCGAGGACATCCGTGTTTTGCTTGACGTCCTCAACAAGCTCGTCGAACGGGGAAATACGGTCATCGTGATCGAGCACAACATGGAGGTGATTAAAATGGCCGATCACATCATCGACATAGGACCGGAAGGAGGACGTGAAGGAGGACGGCTGCTCTGCAGCGGGACACCCGAGGAGCTGGTGAAGAATGAGGATTCGTATACGGCCAAATATTTGAAAGAAGAACTTTCAAATAAGGATAAAGGATAAAGGCAAAAGGATAAAGTACAGGGGAAGGATAAAGTCAAAAGGATAAAGGATAAAGTGGTATTCGTGTTGTGATAAATATCTGTATCATTGATATTTAAGCATGCTTGGTGGTGTCTTAATATTTTTTTTGTTTAAACATGCGGAACGTACGGGGTTCACTTTATCCTTTTAACTTTATCCTTTATCCTTTTGCCTTTATCCTTCTTTCCCTTGTAACTTTGAGAAATTAAACTCGTTTGTATTAACATGAAGGAAAAAGAGCCAATAGTTATCGAAATGTTTTATACTTTAACCTGTCCAAATTGCAGGACGTTGAAGCGCATGCTAAAGGAGGTTTTACCTGAATTTGGAGAGAAATTCAAGATCGAAACCACCCTGGCCAACATGCCTTCCGGGATGATAAAAACCATGAAATTAGGCATTTATGCTGTGCCTACACTCTTGATCGACAACAAAATTGTTTTTAGGGAAGTACCTTCGAAACAAGATTTGATAAATAAACTTAAAACTTATTGAGTATGGAAACAAAGAAAAAACTGAGGTGTCCGCTGGGTGTACCGGGAGGTATAATCGCAGCATTGATTGGCCTTTCCGGTATTGTTTGTAGTTTAATGCATACCGATCTGCCTTATGCTTGGCATGGTTTTGCCATTTCACTGGCTTTGTTTTTGTTGGCAGGTCCGTTTGTCCGCATTACCATGATGGTGCACTCTGCCAACGACCGTCTCGACGAACTGGAAAGCAAGATAGACAAGAAATAATTGCTTTAAGCGATCATATAAGAAGGCTCCGGTTCTATTCCGGGGCTTTTTTTGTTCCACACAAACTATCCGGCCTGTTTTTTCAGTAAATTTGAGAAACGAATCAGTTATGAAGAATTTAGAGATTTATTGTGTCAATACTGGTACCAGCGACATCTTCCCGCTAGGAACCACCCTCTCAGAAATTGCAAATAAAATGGGTATATCCCTGGTGGGTCCCATCTGCGGGGCCTACGTAAACAACAGGGTTAAACCGATGGATTTTGAGCTGGTCAAACCCAAGCGGATCGAATTTTTCGATTATGCCAATCGGGATGGACAGCGGCTCTACCTTCGCTCACTATCGTTCATCCTCTATGCCGCTGTCAAAAATCTTTGGCCGGAAGCAAAGCTGAAGATCGACCATGCCATCTCCAAAGGATATTATTGCAGGATAGAAGATCTTGACCATCCAATAATTGATGAAGATATCTGGCTGATAAAAGAGGAGATGAAAAACCTTATTTACCAAAATCTCCCAATCGAACGGAAGGCACTGCCAACAGAAAAGGCCATTGAACTATATGAACAGGAAGGTCTTACCAGGAAAGCAGAACTTTTTAAAGGATATGGCCGATTGTATGCACCGATTTTTGAGTTGGGGGGGCATTACAATTTTTTCTATGGCCATCAGCTCATCTCAACTGGACTTGTTGGCAAGTTTGGCCTGGAAAAATATTTCGACGGACTGCTCCTCCGTTTTCCCAGGCAGAACGATATGGATGAACTGGAGCCAGCCATCGAACAGGAGAAGTTGTTTGGAATTTTCAGGGAACACAAGCAACGTACCGCTCTTCTTGGGGTGAACGATATTTCCCACCTCAACCAGATGACTGCCAGCGGTCGTGCAGGAGATGTGATAAAAGTATCTGAAGCGCTGCACGAAAAGAAGATTGCAGAAATCGCCAGCACCATCACCGAAAGACACGACAAAGTTAACCTGGTTCTTATAGCTGGGCCATCAAGTTCAGGAAAAACAACTTTCAGCAAACGTCTCAGCGTACAATTGGCAGTCAATGGGTTACATGCCATTCAAATCTCACTCGACGATTTTTTTGTGGACCGCGATCACACTCCCCTGGATGAAAATGGGGCATTCGACTTTGAAGCGCTCGAAGCGATCGACATCAAATACTTCAATCAAATTCTGGTCAAACTTATGAATGGCGAGAGGGTCGAAATGCCACGGTTTGACTTTCAATCGGGCGAAAGAACTTTCAAGGACGAATTCCTGCAAATGGACAAAGACCATATCCTGATCATTGAAGGCATTCACGGACTCAATCCAGGGTTGATCCCAATGATTGAACCTGAAAAATGCTACAAAATTTTCATCTCAGCTTTGACTCAAATCTCGATAGATGAACACACCTATGTGCCAACCACCGACAACAGGTTATTGCGGAGAATGATCAGGGATGCAAAATACAGGGGATACAGCGCCTCAACAACCATCCAGCGATGGCCAAGTGTGAGGCGCGGCGAAGAGAAATACATCTTCCCTTACCAGGAAAACGCCGATATCATCTTTAACTCTGCACTGGTTTATGAATTAGCTGTCTTGAAAAGATACGCAAATATCCTGCTAAAAACCGTCAAAGAGAATGAAGTCCAATATTCGGAAGCTGCCAGACTTATCGTATTTATCTCCTACTTCAGCTTTATTCCTGAGACAGAGATTCCACCAACATCTGTTCTGAGGGAATTTCTTGGAGGAAGCAGTTTCGACTATTGATAAACCACTTTGAAATCCAGCTTGAAATCATCGTTGGTACTGATTCCCATCAGCGAAGGTGGATCAACCTTGAATTGGGTCATCTTGAGCTGAAAATTACCTGTGAAAGTCAGTTTATTGCCCTCTTTGGCAATCTTTCCCTTTAAAGCGACCGGCTGACTAATGCCATGAAAAGTCATGGTTCCTGATGATGTAAAATCACTGCCATCGATGGTTACAGAAGAACTTACAAAGGTGACATTCGGATATTTCAAGGCTTCTGTCGCCTCCATCATGTGAGAATCGCGGTTTGCATTTTTGCTGTCGAAAGTTGAGACTTTTGCAGATACAGCCACCTGATAAATGGCGCTTCTGGCGTCATCGGTAAGGATAACGGAGTTTATCTCTTTGCTTTCGCCACTCCATGAATGTAACGGGTGGTTCATCGAATAGGTAATGGATGATTCTTCCTTTACATTACTTACCTTAACTTTATTTTGTGCAGATGCGCTGACAACCAATACGAGGCAAATCAGCAGTAAACCAAGTTTTTTCATACTTTAATATTTTTGATATATTACGTTTCCCAGATAAGAAGGTTACCACACAACCAAAACCATCTTAAAATCTATACGATTATCAGTATTCCCTAATGATTGTCGAAGTACTTTGCGTTCTTTGCTACAGTTTTGCGGCCTTTGCGTGACATTTTATTTCTCGCAAAGGCCGCAAAGTTTAATCGCAAAGGTCGCAAAGTTAGAACTTGATTACGATCATCGAAGCGGCAAAGGCTCCGAAAGCGGTATAGGCAGCCGCCCGGTGGTAGGGGCGAAGACTGGGATTTCCCCCCAGCGAACCTGCCAGTATATTTGTTGCTATCATCGCTGATAAATGGATGATTGCCAAACCGCGGTGCAGTTTGATGCTGCTGTACCCTTTTCTTTCGTTCAGCATTTTTGGCGGGGCAAAAAGCGACAAAGCCGCAGTACTGAAATAGCCGACGTTGACTGCGGCTGCCAATCCTTCGTGTGTATCTTTCAGACTTTGATAATTGGAACCTGTGGCGCTATAGAGCTTCGCTCCTACAATACCCTGTGCTACCATCCCTCCTAAAGTCAACATACCCATTACCTGGTGGGCGACCAACATGGTCCTTCTTACCTTCAATTCCTTCTGTCTTTTTTCGGGGGTCAGTTCAAAAACATTAAAATTGCGCATCAATCCCTTTTCTCCCCAGAAAATCCGTTGGGTGAAAAGTATTTTATCGGGCAACAGCTTGGTCTTTTCGGGAGCTGTTTTGTTCATCTCTCCCAACAAATCAACTGTGGCAGTAGTGTCCTTCTGTGCATGCGATTTCAATGAAACCAATGAAACCAGTAACGTGATCAGTAATAATGCTCTCATGCTAATAAGCTAGATTTAAATTAAACAAAATGGTAAGTCAGGGATTTGAACGATCCAAACATACCAATTTTTTCGAAATAATAAAAAGCTGTGAAAAAGATTTAACCCAACAGGCTCCTGACTTTCTCCGAAATCAGTTTTCCATCCACTTTACCGGCCAGTTCTTTGGTGGCAATACCCATCACCTTACCCATCTCTTTCATGGAGGTGGCCCCGCAAGCAGCAATAATGGCCTTAACCGCTGCAGTAAGTTCTTCCCCGCCCATCTGCCTGGGAAGAAATGCATCGTAAATTTTTACCTGGGCCATCTCGAAGTCGGCCAGATCAGACCGCTTCTGCTGGACATAGATTTCGGCAGAATCGCGTCCCTGTTTGGCGAGCTTCGATATTGCCCGGATGGCATCCTCATCGGAAAGTTCCTCTGCCCCGCTTTTGGCTGTTTTGGCTTCCAGCAATACCTTCTTGATGTTCCTCACGGCCTCTAGCCGCTCTTTATCACGCGCCAGCATGGCTGCACGGATGTCGTCGTTTACCTGATCAAATATTGACATACCCTTTTTGAGTTATGAGTTATGAGTTATGAGTTATACATTAAGACCGTTGACAATGTTAGGCAAATCAATGCGGGCCTGATGACAAAAACTTATTTGCAGGCAAAGTAAAACAAAATATGCTTCCCTTTCCTATTTCACTTTCCACCCGTAATGCTCCTCCTTGTACCTCAATAAATTCCTTACAAAGGATCAGACCTAAACCGGTACTGGTTTCGCCATTGGTCCCTAACCGACTGGTATTTATCTCCAACCTGAAAAGATTATCCGTCATCTCCTTATTCATCCCAATGCCTTTATCCTCAACGGAAATCTCAACCATGTTATTGGAAATTGGCTTTGCCGAAACCCTTATTTGCCCACCTTTGGATGTAAATTTCAGGGCATTTGAAACGAGGTTACGGAAGATTGTCTGAAGCATATTGATATCGGCAAAAACTGCTGCATTATCTGGAATATGATCCACCAACTCAATCCCCTTGTTTTTGGCCGATTCCTCCATCATGGCCATGATTGGACCTGCAATGGTGCGGATTTGAACAATTTCCGGATTGAAAGGAATGGATCCTTGTTGTAATTTTGCCCAACTCAGCAGATTTTCAAGAAGACTAAAAAGGTTGGAGGCCGAATTTCTCATGCTTACTGCAATCTCCTGAATCTCGGGCATCGACAAAATCGGCAGTTCTTCCGCCATAATTTGCGTTAGTCCCAAAAAGCTACTAAACGGGCTACGCAAGTCGTGCGCTATGATGGAAAAGAATTTGTCCTTGGTGGCATTGAGTTCTGTCAGCTCGTTGTTCTTCCCCTCAATTTCTTCACTTTTTAATACATTGATTTCTAATTGTGCCCTAATTTCATCTCTTTGGGATTTAATTTTTTCATTTTGAATATTCAGTTCAGCATTCTTTCTGTCTATCTCTGCTGTACGATCCATGACAATCCACTCCAACCGTTCCTTATATTTCCGCAAACGCAAAGTGTTCCACCTGACAATTCCCAATACGATCAATCCCAATAACAAGGCATCGATGCAAAAGGCCCACCAGGTGCGGTACCATGGAGGCAAAATATTGATGTAAAACTTTGCAACGATGCTTTCTTTATCATAAATGTTTTTGGCTTTAACGCTGAAAGTGTAAAAACCTTCATACAAATTGGTGTATACTGCATTTCCTTCATTCGACCAAACTGACCATTCAGGTTTAAACCCTTCTAACTGATAGGAATATAGGGTTTTGCTTTCATCATCAAAAAATGGGGCTGAAAACTCAAATTTTAACTGGTTAAATTTGTAATCAAGTTTTTTTATCCCATCACCATCGGTTTTAGCTGGTAGAAGTGTTCCCTGATATACCACACTATCAAGGCCCACGGTCACCTTACGGATTAAAGTGTAGAAATCGGTATCATAATCTTTTCTGTCAAGCCGTTCATCATACCTGAACAAACCCTCGCTACCACCAATCCACACTACATCATTTTTATCTCTCAGAAAGCAATTTAAACTCATCTGAGGAATCCTGCGAAACGGTTTATATATCCAATCGTAACCCCCATTCACATTTGGCCTAAAAAAACCAAAATCCTGTTTTTCCCCATTGTACTGCAATACATAAATCCTTCCATCAGGTGACTCGTGCAGACTGGAAATATAATGGATGCTGTCGCACAATCTTTGGGATATATCGCAAGAAGGTTCAAAACGATGGTTCTGGGGATTGTGCATATACAAACCTTTTTGTGTCGCAAAGACTATCTTACCTTTAATTATATAAGGAAACACAGTATGCAAAGATGGCAAACCATCTTTTTCTTTATATGTAACTACCTCTTTAGGATTCGTTATATCTGTATAGTTGGGAATTACTTTAATTACCCCTGAATCAGAAGTCCCCAGCCAGACAACACCGTTTTTATCTTCTGCAATGGCATATATATAACCATTTATACCTTTCCACTTCCCTTCCTCTTTCCATTTCCCTTTTTCGTAAACCAGTGAAATCAAAAAGGGTAAATCTGTGCTTATAATTCGATTCGGATTACCCGGGGACGCATAGAGTTTTAAGGCATGCTTACCGGAATGGATCAACTTGGCCTGATTGCCAGTAATTTCATAAATCCCGTTTTGCGTCCCGGCCAGCAAGATTTTTTTATTCCCGGGTGCAGTGTATTCCAATAGGTTCCAACACTGTCCAGCTGAGATACCTTCAACCGTCCGGGGTTGGTTATTTTCGAGATAATAAACATTATTTCCTGCCGCAATGTAAACCCTGTTCCCGAATCTAATAACATCCCTGACATTACCCTTTAATCCGGCATTTTTATCCCAGTAGCTCCATGCCAAACTTTCCTCTGTTCGACTGATACCATTCCCAAGTCCCAGCCACAAATTATGGCTTTTGGTGCTTTTGGCGCAAAGGACAGTGTTGTTCTGCAACAACCTGGTGTCATCCCATTTTTGCAGAATTTCACCTGATTTGGAGATTGTTATGAGCCCCTTTATTAAGCTTCCTAACGCGATTGTTTGACCAGGAAGTAAAGAGGCAGTGTATATGTCATTATCTATCAGAAAATTGCTATTCTTAATAGGCAACATAGAAGCACAATCCATTCCTGTATTCTGCCAAAACAATCCTTTCGCACGGGTAACAATTAGCATTGTATCTTTAGAGACAGATAACGCATTGTTAAATGGTTTGTCTTTATAAAAATCATTTACCAAATCAAGGCTGTCATTGTTAGGAGTACCCAAACCTCGATTACTTTCGTTAGCATACACTTTCCCATTGTGGGCTATAATTCCTGATAACCGGTTTCCTTGTTTTGGAGAATATGTCTTTATTGTTGGTTCTGGCAAAGGTGTGTATTCAAAAATTGCATCCGATGTCCAGAAATAAACTTTCCCCAACGAAAATTTTATTTGGAATACACCTCCAAATTTTAGTTCCTTGTTTAGAATCAGATACTTAAGACTTTTAAATTCTTCCTCACCCCGCTTATTGACCTTCAAATATCCAAAATCATCTTTAGCGCCCACATATACGATACAATTTGGGCCAATGGCAAGCGAATAAACTACGGTTTTATTGATGGAAGGAAGGGTCGTCCATTTTTTCCCGTCGTATTCCAATATACCACCATTGGTGCCAAAATACATTATCCCGGTGGAATCCTGTTCAATAGCCAAAAACTGTGTAGAGTTGTTGTATTCAATGGGAGCATAGTTTCTGATAAAAGGAAAACCTATTTCCTGCGAATGGGCCGGAAAGTGAATACCTGAGAAAATAATAATGAACCTGAATACAATCTTCAGGTTTATTTTATTAAAAATCATTGGATAACTTTCATAAACCATTTGAATAAACACTAGATCAATGCAAGAAAGTGTAGGATAATCTTGAGAATAACAAGGTCACATAAATATATAAGTCACTAACAATCACCTGCAAAGAACGAAGACCTTGTCGTTAGTAAGGAATATAAAACTACTTAAATAATTAATTTAATCATTGCATATACAAAAAAATCTCTCTGATTAGGAATAAAAGGGCTGATACATATGGATATAAAAGACCAACGGCTGAAAATTGTTGCAGCCAGTCGGTGAAGGAATTATCTATTACGATATAAGATAATTGTACACAAAAAATTATACTTCTGACAATTAACTCATCAGCATATTAGCTAATCAGCAAATCAACACATCGGCACATTTAATCTGCTTTATCGTGCAAAAAGGAGTTGTTCTTCCTTAGCTTAAGACCGTCTTCCGGATTATTCGTAATGGAATAGCGCGACATTGACTTGCCATTGTCTGCAATATTCCCGGGTTTCTGTTGTTTCATCCTGCGCCGTTCGAAGGCCGGAATTTTGGTCAGCTCGTTGATGTACTCCTCCGTCTGGTTGTAGAAATCGACGTGCATCACTTTTTTGACACCTTCCGGGGCTCCGGAGAATGGATCAATCATTCGCTTGGGATAGAGCCGGTTAATGACCGACTCCTGTGGATCTTCCGTCCATTCATGTCCGCCTGTCTCCTCACCGGTGAAGAAGGTTTCCGGTTTTGAAGCGTGGTGATTGCTATCCATTACATCATCACCGATGGAGACCCTAACCTTCTCCTCCGCTATACCGGTCCTGAATTCAGGAATTGAGCTGCTCTTAAATCCGGTGGCTACCACTGTAACAGTCAGGGCATCACCGAGAGACGGGTCTACTGCAATGCCATGGATAAGGTCGGCATTGTTCCCGGCCATCTCCTGAACATATTCGTTGACCTGGTTTACCTCATCCATGGTGACTTCTTTCTCCTCGCCGGAGGTGATGTTGACCAGAATATTCCGGGCGCCACGGATATCGTTGTTGTTGAGCAGCGGAGAGTTAAGCGCCCCTTCGGCGGCTTTGCGCGCACGGTCTGAGCCGCTGAAGGTGGCGGACCCCATGATGGCTACCCCCGAATTTTGCATCACGGTACGGACATCTTCGAAGTCGACATTGATGAATCCTGTGCTGGTAATGATATCGGCGATACCCCTTGCTGCGGTGGCCAGTACGTCATCTGCCTTGGCAAAAGCCTTGGAAATGGGAAAATCACCGTAGATTTCGCGAATTCGCTCGTTGTTGATAATGAGCAATGAATCCACATGTCCCTCCATCTGCCGGATTCCTTCGATGGCCTGTTGGATACGCAATTTTCCTTCGTTGCGGAAAGGAAGCGTCACGATACCGATGGTGAGAATCTTGTTGGTGCGCGCCACCTCGGCGATAACGGGTGCGGCCCCGGTCCCGGTACCTCCTCCCATCCCTGCTGTAATAAAGACCATCTTTGTATTACCCGAAAAAATTGCTTCAATCTCTTCGATATTTTCATTGGCCGAGGCGCATCCAACGGTGGGTTTGTTCCCCGCACCTCTTCCTTCAGTCAAGGCTGATCCTAACTGGACCTTAACAGGGACCGGACTCTTGAGCAGGTGTTGAACATCGGTGTTGCAGATAGCAAAATCAACATCCTTGATACCCTGCCGGTACATGTGGTTCACAGCGTTGCTGCCGCCACCGCCAACCCCAACCACCTTGATGATGTTTTCTGAAGCCGTCGGCAAATCGAAGTCTATGAGATCTTTCATAATATGTAAATTTATTCGTTTTTATCTAAAAGTGCCTAAAGTATTTAAAGTGCCTAGAGTGCCTAAAGTACTTACGCCGTGATGAAACAGTGTTTGGAGTCCCCAACTTTAGGCACTTTAGTCACTTTAGGCACTTCTTTTTATTTAACCTCCTCGTCCTCGTCTGAAAATAGTCCGCCAAACTGTTGGTTGAACCATTTTGAAATCGATTCGCGTTCCGGTTTCTTCGCTGATTTCACTGTCTGATCCCCACTCTTTTTTTCAGTTGCCTGTGATACCGGTCTGGCAGGTTCAGCCACAGGTTCATCCTCGGGTGAAAAATATTCATCCGTTACAGAGATCCCCATCAACTCCAGTTCTTCCGGTTCAGAAACAGTTTCGCTTTTCTTTGGAATCTCATCTGTTACCACGAATGCATTGCTTTCAAGAATAACCTTTTCGGTTACTGGCGGGCTATTTCTGATCGGATTTGGATCATGATCAAACCCTGTAGCAATGATGGTAACACTGATCTTGTTTCCCAGCGAAGCATCGAATCCGTTGCCCCAGATAATGTTGGCATTGTCGCCGGCAGCCTGCTGCAGATAGTCGATGATCTGGCCGATCTCGCCCATCCGCACCTCTTCTTCCCCCGAAATGATATTTAGCAGAATATTACCTGTCCCGTAGATGTTATTGCTATCAAGCAGCGGCGACTGCAGCGCGTCTTCAACGGCCAGGTAGGCACGGTCAGGCCCTTCTGCCAGTCCGGTTCCCATGATAAAGACGCCGCTATCGCGCATCACCGTATTTACATCCGCAAAATCGATGTTGATGTTGCCATGGAGGGTAATGATCTCAGCGCATCCCTTGACGGCTGTGCAAACGATATCATCAGCCTTGGCAAATGCCTCGCGTGCAGGAAGTTCTCCATACACTTTGTGCAAATTTTCGTTGCTGATCACCAACATACAATCGACGTAGCGATCGAGTTTCAGGATGCCCTCCATCGCCTGATCGTACCTCAGTTTGCCTTCCTTTTTGGAGGGCATGGTCACTACTGCGATGGTCAGGATGTCCATGTCTCGCGCCAATTGGGCTATAATAGGTGCGGCGCCGGTACCGGTACCACCACCCATTCCTGCGGTGATAAAGACCATTTTTGTCCCTGCCTCCAGGATTTGTCTCACCTCGCCCAGGTTTTCAATAGCCGCCTGTTCTCCCTTTTTCGGAGCGTTGCCGGCCCCCCGGCCTTCGGTGAGGGTTACGCCAAGTTGGATCTTTACGGGTACTGAACTATTTGCCAGGGCCTGGGCATCGGTGTTGCATATCACAAAATCAACGCCTGCTATTCCGTTTCGGAACATGTGGTTGACGGCATTGCTGCCACCACCACCAACGCCAATCACTTTGATGATGGAGTTGTACTCGTTTCTGAAACCAAATGTCAACAAATCGTCAGATATATTTTCCATTTTTTTCATTTTTTATTTATGGTCCGGCTCCTCAAAGAGTCCGTCAAAACCGTCCCTGACTTTTCCTACCAGGTCGTGAAAGCTTCTGGTTTTGCGCTTGACCGGTTCTGTTTTTGGCGCCTCTTCCTGGACAATTGGATCGACCATTCCCGCCGGATATTTTAAATTTCTTGAGTTTATCAGACCGTGAATAAGAATACCCAGAAGGTTCGCAGATGCCGGTGTGGCAAGCTGTTCGTTAAACAGTTGCTCTTTCATGGCGACAATAGGCCGCCCGTAACGGACATCCAGTCCCGTCATGTAACTCACCACTTTATCGAGACCGTTCAGTCCGGAACCTTTACCTGTCAGCACTATTCCTGCTCCAAGTTTATCCATGTACCCTGATGATTCGAGCTGGAAATTCACCCACTCCATGATCTCCTCCACCCTGGCCTGAATGATACCTGCAAGGCTTTTAAAGGATATCTCTTTGCCAGGCCACCCCTCCACTTCAGGAATCTGTGCGACTTTGTTATCGGGGGCAAGTTCGATCATGGCAAATCCGCAATTAACCTTCACCATCTCTGCATGTCGCGGAATAATGTTGCACCCCTCCTTGATATCATTGGAGATCACGTTTCCACCGAAAGGCAGCTCCAGTGCAAGTCTCAGTTTATTTTCGTAGTAAAGGGAAATCCCTGTCGTGCCGGCGCCGAGGTCGAGCAGTACAACACCTGCCTCCTTTTCATCCTGAGAAAGGCAAGAAGTTCCCTGCACGAATGGATTGATGAAGACATGAGCCAATTCGAAACCTGCCTTTTCGATGGCCCTTGTCAGGTTCTTCTCGTAATTGTCGGAGGCAAGAATGATGTTGAAGGTGGCATCAATCCGCCGTCCGGCAATCCCAACCGGCTTGTTGATTTCGCGCTCACCATCGACTACGTACTCCGTAGGGACGAGATGGTATATCTTTTCCCCGGGTTGTACTGCATGACGCCGTGCCTCGTCCGACAAGCCTTTCACGATCCCCTGCGTCACCTCGTTCCCTTCGGTCATCCGGTAACAGGTATATGGCCGGTTTGCAATTTTTTGACCTGAGATCCCTGCATAAAGTTTCTTCACCTTCAGGTTGGTGGCACGCTCAAGAATGGTGACTGCTTTGCGGATGGATTCGGCGGCATCATCGATGTTTACCACCACTCCATTTCGCACCCCCTGGGTGACTACTTCACTGAATGCCAATACATCAAGCTTATTATCCGATGTAAACCTCCCCAGAATTGCCCTGGTGTGGCCGGTGCCGATATCAATAGCGGCTGCTAATTCCCTTGTCTGGTTCATCTCTTCTATTTTTTTAAACAGATTACAAGATTCTTATACGACAGATTGATCGATTTATACAATGTCCATCCCCCGTTTTTAAAACCTTCCTTGTATAGCGCTTTCAAATTTCTCAATTTTACCTGATAATCTTCAGGCGGTCCAAAATAAATAAACTGTTCCCCTATCCTGGGAACCATTGTCAAATTTCCATTTCCTCCCACATGGATCTGATCAATCTGGGCATTCAGGAACGGATCTTCCTGGATATAGGCGATGAGCGGAAGAAGGCGCTTTCTTGCAAATTCATACGCAATCACGCCGGAAACTATCATCACCCTTGGGGTATAATTGGGTGTCCAGTCGATACTCTTGCCAAGCTTGTCCATGTAATAATCGCGTCCAGGCTGGTCAACCCTAAATTGGGGATCGCGTTGACGGATCCTTACCACAACAGATCCTTCGCCAGGTTTCCCTCTTCCAACAATGGAGGTAAAAACCGTTACCTCCTCTACTGCTTTAATTTTTCGCAGCCCCTCTTCGATACTTCTAAGATCGATGTAATCGAGGTTCTTTTTCAGAATGTTCGGATAGCGGTTCAAAACCCATGTTCTGACCTCCCGGCTGCTTAAAAATCGATTTTCTGTCGAATCGGTTATCTCTACCCTTACGTCAGTGCAGACAATTTTGTTGCGTTCGTAGATGGAAAACCCCAGCGAGAGGAATACCATACCGAGCGCCATGCCCCAGAGCAGAAGATAACCAATTTTTTTAACCATTATTTTTCCCCTTCAGGTATTTAACAATTGGATTGACCAGTCGGTCAATGTCGCCAGCTCCCAATGTAATCAAAATATCTAACTGATAATCATCAAGTATGGCAGTAAAATCAGATGCTGAACATCTTCTTTTGGATTTCAGTTTCATTCTATTCAGTATCATTCCTGCATCCACCCCCGGGATCGGCTCCTCCCTTGCGGGATAGATCTCCATCACAAGCGCTTCATCCAGCAAATCGAGGCTTTCGGCAAAACCATCCACGAAATCCCGGGTACGGGTAAAGAGGTGTGGCTGAAAGATTCCGGTTATTTTCCTACCGGGATAGAGGTGGCGAACGGAGCGTATGGTTGCCTCCAATTCTCTCGGATGGTGCCCATAGTCATCAATGTAGACGTTGGTAGTACTCTTATACCGAATGTCGAAACGCCGCTCGACTCCCTTGTAATTGGGTACGGAGGCAAGAATCTCCTCTTTGGTCACTCCGTTCAGCAAAGCCAGAGCCATTGCTGCCGTTAGGTTTTCCACATTCATCAGTCCTGGATAGTGAAGGGTGATTCCACGGATCGTACCAATAGGTGATTGCAGGTCGAAACGATAGGCTCCCTCTGTCACCGTAATATTTTCCGCCTTGAAATCTGCCTCCTCTGAGACGGAATAGGTAAAATAACGTATTTTTTTGTTCCAGTTTCGGTCAATGGCTACCCCCTTGCGGTAAAGCAACACGCCTCCTTCGTTGATCTGACCTGTAAAAGTGGAGAAGGCCTCTACCAACTGACCGGCTGTCCCGTATATATCGAGATGATCGGGATCCATCCAGGTGATGACGGCCATTTCCGGGAATAGTCTCAGAAAAGAGCGGTCGAACTCATCCGCTTCGGCTACCATCACCTTGCTGTTGTTGGCCGGAAGTAAAAGATTGGTGCCATAGTTCCTTGAAAGTCCCCCCATGAAGGCGATACAGTCGACATGTGACTCCCTGAGCAGATAGGCAGTCATCGTGGTAACGGATGTTTTCCCGTGTGTGCCTGCCACGGCGATGCAACTTTTGTTGCGGCTGAGCGATCCAAGTACTTCCGATCTTTTGGCAATGGTAAAACCGTTCGCCCGCAGCCATTTCAACTCGCCAAAATGTTCAGGTACGGCAGGGGTAAAAATAACCAGGGTATCTTCGCGCTCTTCCAGCTTCGGCGAAATCGTCAGATCCTCGTTGAAATGGACAGGAATTCCCTCCGCAATTAATTCATCGGTCAAAGGCGAGGGAGTCTTGTCGTACCCTGAAACCCGTTTGCCGGCAAACCTGAAATAGCGGGCAAGGGCGCTCATACCGATTCCGCCGATCCCCAGAAGGTAAACATATTTTATTTTTTCAGTCTCAACCATATTCTAAAATTGACAGTTGACAATTGAGAATGGACAATTGAAAACCCACATTATACTTATGTTTATATTTTAATCTTTTTGTTTCTCAAATATTTCACGCAAAGGTCGCAAAGAAAGACGCAAAAAGCGCAAAGTTCAATTTCGAACTCTTTGCGTCTTTCTTTGCGTACTTTGCGTGAACCTTTTTGTTATTCATCTACTTACTTTTCTAATTCAACACTGTTGACTTCTAAAAATTAATTTCATTTGTCGCCAAAATTCCGGGCCATCCATCATTGTCAATTGTCAATTATCAATTGTCAATTATTGAAAGTATAACACCCACAATATCCCTCGTCGCATTGGGCGTTCCCATCTCCCTCATTTTTACCGAGAATTCACTCAGACGTTGTTCGTCATTCACCAGTTTGAGCGCCTCTTCCACCAGTTTCTCGCCAACTTCTGCGTCTGTGATGAGCATAGCGGCTCCCCTCTCGGCAAGTGCACGTGCATTCGCAGTCTGATGATCCTCCGCTACATTTGGAGAAGGTACAAGTATGGAAGGCATTCCCAAAACGCAAAGTTCGCTGATTGTACCTGCCCCTGCCCTCGAAATAACCAGGTCCGCTGCTGCGAAAGCCAGGTCCATTCGTTGGATGAATTCCAAAAGATGGAGATTCCCGGTAGGATTGTTATCCAGCTCAGCTTTCATATCCTGGTAATAGATTTTGCCCGTTTGCCAAAGAAACTGGACACCGGAAGAGCGAATCAGATCGAGTTTGGAACGAATGCCATTGTTCAGTGTGCGGGCGCCCAAACTTCCTCCAATAACCAGAATTACGGGTTTCCCGCGTTCAAGTCCGAAAAATTTATACGCCTCTTCCCTCTTTTCTGCAATGCCTTCCAACCCTTTCCGGATCGGATTCCCTGTGAAAACGATCTTCTCTTTCGGGAAAAACCGTTCCATATTTGGATAGGCGACACATATTTTGGTTGCCTTTTTACCCAGAATCTTGTTGGTTACGCCTGCATAGGAGTTCTGCTCCTGCAAAAGTGTTGGTATGCCCATTTGTGCGGCCACCTTCAGGATCGGACCACTTGCATAACCTCCAACGCCTATTGCACAATCCGGCTTGAATTTTTTTACCACCGACCTTGCCTTCCACAACGACATCAGCAATTTGGGTACAAACATCAGGTTGCGCCAGATCTCACCCCGGTGGAAGCCTGCAACAGGCAGTCCGACGATCCGGAATCCCGCTGCGGGTACCTTCTCCATCTCCATCTTGCCCAGCGCACCGACAAAGAGAATCTCCGCATCCGGCAGACGCTGTTTCAATCCCTCAGCAATGGAGAGTGCAGGGAAGATGTGGCCCCCTGTTCCGCCTCCGCTGATGATAAATCGATGGTTGCTCATATACTTAAGATTCGAAATTTAATGTTCAAGGTTTGACAGCAGAATCTCTTCTTCCGAGAAGTCATCGTCTTCGCCGGACTCTGTCACATCGTCCTGCTTAAACATTTCTGCCTGATTCTCAGCGCTGATACTCAGCAGAAAACCAAAGATAAATGCCGTAAATACCTGAGAAGTGCCGCCCCAGCTTATCCAGGGTAGCGGTTGACCGGTAACCGGAATAGCCCCCGAGGAGACGCCCATGTTCACAAGAGCCTGCATCATGAGCATGGTAACAGCCCCTGTGGCGAGGTAGAGCGGGAAGGTCCGTTTGCAGGCTTTGATAATCATCAGTCCCCGGGTAAGAATGATCAGGTAGAGCAAAACAATGAATGCAGCAAAGAACAGACCGTACTCTTCGACAATGATCGCAAAAACAAAATCGTTGTATGCAGCGCTCATTCTGTTGCTGATATCTCCTTTGCCAACACCCACACCAAAGAATCCTCCGTTGTAGATGGCGATTTTGGCAAATTCATCCTGAGTCAGGCCCTCGTCCTGTTTGGGATCCGATCCGCTGATGTACCGTTCGATCCGGTTGAATACCGTCTCGACCCTTGTTCCTTTGTAGACAATCTCCGGCAATTGTTTGCGCACCAGAAACAACGAGACAGCCAGGATCAATCCTGCCAACATGGTGCCACCAAGATATCGCAGAGGCATCTGTGCGACAAACATCATGACAAAGGCGGTCGACATCAACAATACTGCAGAAGAAAAATTC